>Ga0187847_10000049_pt1 | contig 128425 bp, 94 predicted proteins | sample June2016WEW_4_10_FD_132458 | JGI IMG/M metagenome (GOLD analysis project Ga0187847, IMG submission 132458) | Peatland microbial communities from SPRUCE experiment site at the Marcell Experimental Forest, Minnesota, USA - June2016WEW_4_10 | ecosystem: Environmental > Terrestrial > Soil >...
CCAATGTCACAGCCTTTACCTTTTCCTCTGATGTTCCCCCGGATTGAGCTTCCCGCTTCCCGCTTCCCGCTTCCCGCTTCCCGCTTCCCGCTTCCCGCTTCCCGCTTCCCGCTTCCCGCTTCCCGCTTCCCGCTTCGGTTGCACCTCATTCGAAATCGAAATCGCTTGCAGCTTGCAGCGGAGGTGTCGCCGAGGTGCGCGTTCCCGCTCCCGACCGGTTAAGCAGACGCTGCGCTCCTGTTGGCGCCGCGCCACGCAACACTCGGCCGCGCATTTCCTGCCCGCGACCCTCTCGCGGAGTCCAAGCCGCTGATCCGCGGCTTTGTCCGAAGTTTCAGCGTCGCTTACCTGCTGCCATGGAGTGTTTCGTCTTGGGAGGACCTCGTCGAAAGCGAACAGCGACCCTGATGTAGGTCCTGGTGTACCAGTTTCATTCTGGCCACGGCAACACGTTGCTGGCGCGGGAAGGGAATTGGAATTGTGGCGCCCGGGGAACCATCCATTGTTTTCGCCCTGATATCGATTCGCTCATTCGCTTCTCGGAACCAGAGACAGAAAAATACAGCTGGACCGGTTCGCAGGTTCGCAAGCAACTCGTGAAATACCTTTTTGTTGGCCGGTACCTTCGGGTGCGTGTCTTCCGCTTCAGGGCCGTCTCCGTCATCCATGGCGATCACGAGCTCCGGGAGCTATGCGTGGCCCGTCACAACCGAGGCTGGCGACTCTCACTAAGTCGCCATCGTACCGTTACTAAGTAAGGGATCAATCCGAAATAAGTTGAATAAATTTTTTAGGTTTCCCTCTTGACGCGCGAGAGCGAGTCATGGCATAGTCTTACATCTTCCTTGAAAGGACGCTCCGTATGGCAAATCAGTGCACGCTCCATCTCGTGCTGCTAATGCCAGGGCGACTCGAACCGGGTCGCATTTGGATAAGGGCGTCGTTCGACTTCGTCAGTTAGTAAGTCCTCGACGATCCTATTACAAAGCACACTTAACACCACTTGCTGGGTGACGCGAGCGGTTCCTTTACCTGGAATCGGCTTGACGGCTGCCGCTTGCGGTCTGCTCCGGCTTGTGCCGCAGCAGATCAGCTGTTTCCCCCAGCCTTAACTTTCACAGGGTCGGTGGCGAAAGGCCAAGGTCGTTCCATGCGGTCGAAGATCTCGATTTTTGGGTTCAGGAGGAGCGCATCCTCCAAGGCGCAAGGCAGACCGTGTCCACTTGTACCCCGACCAGTTCTTGACGACAGCTGTTGCACCTTAGGTTGAGTCCTTTTGGCGCCACCTCCGGATCTTGTCGCCCGCTGAGGGAAGGCCAAATCCGTTAACCCGCAGGCAGGCACAGTTTCTGCTGCGAGGAAGTACCAATCGTCGCCGTTTCGTTACCGCAGTGACCCGAACGCTAATGCTGTCAGTTAGGAGGGATCGATATGGCCCGTATGAACTTATCAAATGCCGTCGAGGGTCTTCTCGCTCATCCGGGGACGCCGGCTGGCAATTTATCGCCGGAGCTTGAACTGCGCCACCTGCTGCTCGCCTGCCTGTTTGCGGAGTCGCCGCTCGACGAGCACGGAATGGAGATTGCCGGACGCATGGGCCTGCTTGTCCCCCAGATCGAGGCCGAAAAAGTGGCTTCCCTCGCCGTCGAGGCTCGCGAGCAGATGAATCTGCGTCACGCTGCGCTGCTCCTGGTTCGGCAGATGGCGCTTCACGCGACGCACCGCCGTCTGGTGGCCGAGACGCTCGAACGCGTCATCCAGCGTGCCGATGAGCTCACCGAATTCGTCGCCATTTACTGGAAGGATGGCCGTGTCCCGCTCTCCGCGCAAGTGAAGAAGGGACTGGCCGCAGCTTTCCCCAAGTTCGACGAGCATCAACTGGCGATGTACGATCGCGCCGGACCGGTCAGGCTGCGGGACGTACTCTTCCTTTCGCACGCCAAGCCGCGCAACGCGGCCCAGGCGAGTGTCTGGAAAAAGCTGATTTGGGGGCGTCTCCGGTCACCCGGTACCGCCGGCGGCCTGGGGACGGTCGATCCTGCGGAATGAAAAAAAGGGCACCGCCCACGCGGTGCCCCACCTACCAGCAACTTGACCTACTTATTCTCGTTCAGAGATCCCGCGCCGAACTCCTTGCGTTGGATTACCGGACGCGCCGCTCTTGCGGCCGCTACTGCCGGCATCGCCGCCGCCGCACCGTAACGTTCGAGCAGCACCGGCACCATCGCACCCTCGGCTTCCTTCACAAAAGTGAGTTTACTCTCCCCTAGCATGTCGATGCGGACGAAGTCTCCCAACTTCACCTGTCCGGTGGCCACCAGGTTCGCCAGCGGAAACACCAGATGCCGCTCAATGGCCCGCTTTAGGTGCCTTGCTCCGTATTTCGGATCCGTGCCCTCGGCGAGGAGGAAGTTCTTTACCTGCTGCGTGCAGTTGAACACGAACTGGTGCGCCCCCGCAGCCATTAGCACCCGCTGTTGCACCATCCCCAGTTCAATCTCGAGGATCTGCTGCAGATGCTCCGGCCGCAGCGTCTTGAAGACGACAATCTTGTCGATGCGGTTCATGAACTCAGGCGCAAACTTACGCCGGGCGGCGTCCACGGCCGAGCGGTTGATTTTCTCGTCGAGCGAGTTGTCCACTTGCACTGCTTTCGGTGCAAAACCCAAACCGCCATCCACCAACCCGTTCATCTCGGCGGCGCCGAGATTTGAGGTCATGATGATGATGCAGCTGGAAAGATCGACACGCCGGTTGTCACCCAGGGTCAAAGTCGCTTTGTCGAGAATTCCCAGAAGCAACTGCCAGAGCGAGTCGGAAGCCTTCTCGATTTCGTCGAACAGCAGAATCGAGAGCTTCAGCTTTTCCGTGTGCCACTGGTTGAGCGCTTCCTGCGTCAACAGCGGATGCGTCTCGCGATGTCCCAGGTATCCCGGAGGCGAGCCGATCAGCTTGGCAATCTCGTGGGAGTGTTGGAACTCGGCGCAGTCGATTTTGATGCAGGCCCGGGCATCGCCGAACAGCGCCTCGGCGACCGCTTCCACCACACGCGTCTTGCCAGAGCCGGTCGGCCCCAGAAACAGCAGATTGCCGACGGGGCGGCCTGGCGCATTGAGCCCAGCCAGAAACATCTGATAGATTTCCGCGACCTTTTCGATCGCCTGATCCTGGCCGACAATCTTCCGTCGCAAAGCGGACTCAAAGTCACGGGCGTCATGGCTGCGGCGGTTCGGATCGAGCACGGTTGCAAGGTTCGTTCTCATCGTTTCGGTCCCCTGTTTCCTTTCCAGGATCTGCGCGTCTTTTGGGAAACTGCTCATTTTTGTCACTTGGGATAGGGTTCGATTTTCCCCACCCACCTGCTTGTTGTGCAAGCCGCTCGCCATCCGAGGGAGGCACCGTAATCTCCCGCTTCTCATCGGTTTAGATGCGGCTACAAGCTTTCAGGTTAGGCCAAACAAGTTACCCACAGTCTTCCACAAGAGCAATTATTTGCAGACAGCGGGGGCAACTTTCCCTCGGCGGCCCCGAAACCACCCATATGCCCATGTCCAATAAGCCGTTACCGGCCTGACCTGACGTAACTGGCGGCCCGTGTTACCGCCAGCTCACAATCAGAAACAGAGTTCCTGTCTGGAGAATATCCTTTGTCCCGATTCCTAACCGCGCTTACCTCCGGATGCTCAAAATCCGGGCTCTCCTCACGACTTTCGATCGCGACTTTTGCCGCCCTGCTGCTGCGCCTGGGTGTGACCGCTTTCGGTCTCCTGTCCCCTACCGCGGCCGCGGTCCAGAATCCGCACGGCGCGGAGCTGTTGCGGGTGAAAGCCGAGACCACCAAGAGATCCGAGATTCCGGCGCCCCTGATCGCGCCCCCTGGCTCCGAGCTTTACGTTGCCCAGCGAGGAGACAGCCTTCCTGCGATCGCCCGCAAGTACCTCAAGCGGACAAAATACCTGACCTCATCCGAACTGGCTGAAGCCATCCGCGCCACCAACCAAAATCTTCGGGAAGTTTTCCTCAAAAACGGAGAGCAGATCATCATCCCCGGAATTCTTGAATCGCCTATTGTAGAGAAATCGGTCCCAGTTGCAAGAGATTTCGAGGTCCGCGCCATTTATTTGACGGGGGTGATGGCGGGGAGCGATCACGGAGTGCGGATCATCCGTCATTGGCGAGAGGTCGGGGGCAACGCGGTGGTCTTCGATATCAAGGACAGCGATGGCATCGTCAATATCGCCTTTAATCACCCGCTCGCCAGCGGACAGCGGCACTATATTCCCGATCTGCCCAAGTTCGTTCATTTCCTGCACGCGGAAAACATGCACGCCATCGCCCGCATCGCCATCTTCCGTGACGAGCACCTGGTCGTCGCCCATCCCGAGCTGGCCGTGAAGTCGCAACGCACCAGCCAGCCGTGGCGCGAAAACGGCAAGCTCGTCTGGACCGATCCCTCGAATCCCCAGGTGCAGGATTACGATATAGCCCTGGCCAAGTTCGTGGCTCAATCCGGAGTCGATGAAGTGCAGTTCGATTATGTCCGCTTCCCGGCGGAAGGCGATCAGAAGGATGCCCTGTTCAACTACCAGAGCGAGCACTCCGACGGTTCAACCAAGACGCAGCGCTCGCAGGTCATCGCCAACTTCCTCGACCGGGCCTATGCCCAGATCCATCCGACCGGCGTTCTGCTCTCACTCGACGTCTTCGGAGTCATGGCATGGCAGCGTCCCGTCGACCTGTCGCACACCGGACAGGACATTGTAGCCATGGCCAGGCACTGCGATGTGCTCTCGCCCATGATTTATCCCTCGCACTTTTTCGGCATGGACGGCATCGCACACCCTGGGGACGCGCCTGAGCATTTCATCGGCGAATCGATGGATCGGTTCATGCTTATCACCAAAGGTAGCGGGGTCGTCATCCGCCCCTGGTTACAGGCCTTTGCCTGGCGCACCAAGACCTATTCCCCAAAGTATGTGGAAGTGCAAATCGAGGTTGCAAAACAGAAGGGCGGCGTCGGCTTTCTTTTCTGGAACGCCAATAACGATTACTCGAAACCCTACACGGCGATGCCGGAAATGCAGGGCGCCAAAGGCCGCTACTTCCGAGGCGACGAAGTAGGCGCAAAGCTGCAAGCAATCACCGGCCCGCCGGCGGTATCGTTGACCGTGCCGGCGGCCGTGCCCAACCCAAACGTAGATCCCGGGCTTGCCCCGTCTGCCCCCGGCCTCCAGCACGGACAGAAAATCTGGCGGCACTGACGCGGGTTGTTGTCTACGCTGTTTTATCTAGGGGTTCCGTCCGTGGCTGGTATTTTCCGGGTTCCGAACGCGCCGAGATCGCCAGCCGGTTCCAGGCATTGATGGCGGCCACGGCTAAGGTCAGATCGGCCAGTTCTTTCTCCGAAAACTGCCCTCGCACGTGCTCATAAACCTCATCCCGCACGTGCCCGTCGCGGATGTTGGTCACCGCTTCGGTCCAAGTGAGCGCCGCCCGTTCGCGATCGCTATAATAAGGTGACTCTGCCCACGCATCCAGACCATACAGACGTTGTTCGCTTTCGCCCGCGGCCCGCAAGTCTTTCCAGTGCATGTCGATGCAATAGGCACAGCCGTTGATCTGCGATGCGCGGAGCCTTACGAGATTCAGCAACGATTCCTCCAGACCGCAGCCATGCAGATATTGTTCCAGCCCCAACATCGCCCGGTATGCGCCGGGCGCCACTTTCGCATAGGCAATTCGAGTTTCCACAAGTCCTCCCAAGCTTTCCCGCTCTTCATTTGGATGAAGGTTGCATGATTTCGGGTTCGTGTAACCGTTGGTTTTGGCACGGCCGGCGGCGGATCACCGGCTTGGTTTGCGGTGCAAAATCGGATGGAAGACGGAAAACAGGGCCACAGACAACGCAATCAGCGCATACTCGCCCATCCCCAGCAGGGAAGCGACGCCATCCGTGATCGGTTGCAGAACCTGGTTGGGGCGCATGGCCCTGATCCCTCCGTTGCTGGGCCGATCGCAATTGCCCGGCGGCGGATTGCGGCCGTCGAGGTGCGTTCGCGCGACCCGTTCTCGCTATCAATGAAAGCGACGTTTGACGAGCTATTCCCTCGCCAGCCTGCAAATTTCCCGGCACGAAGATTGTCAGGCGCGATCCGAGCCATTTTGCGGGTCAGATACGTCTCGAATTTTTGCTGTCCGGCACGGTTTCGATGGCTTTGCCAGCTCGCCCAGCCGGAAAGTCAGGCAGGAACCCCTGGGCTGGGCCGGGTGATATTTGACGGAATCGGGCCTGGGGACAAGATAAAGATCGCAAGGCTGCCGGGATACCTTACCGCCTGCTTCATTCATTAGTTTCTGCGACAGGTTTCCTAATTCCTTGTTCCGCAATGTCTTAGGCGCGGGTTATCGGAGTTCAAAGATGTCAAAGGTGCGGCAGAATTTTTTCTCCCAGCCATGATTTCAATAACCATGATTTCAGTGACTCTCGCCAGCGTTATTGCCGGAAGGGTCCCCGGCCGCGACCCATCGATTCCTCAGTTGGCCAGCAGCACCTGCGCGGTCTGTCCGGCCAGGGTTACGGTTGCTCCCACGGGGTTGCCGTTTACGTCGACCCAGTTGCCGGGTGGCAGGGTGACGGTGGCGGTCGCGGTGTAGGGATTTACCAGCGTTAGACCCCCCGAGTAAGCCCGTTCCCAGATGCCCTGCGTTTTTTCCATTGCGCCGGTGGCAGTGCCAATCTGGATGGAATATTCGGGAAAGGTAATGAGCGTTCCGTAGTCCTGTGCGCCGCTCGACGTAAAGCCGGAGATATACATGTAAGTGCAATCGTTCCTGACCAGCAAGTAATTGCCAATCACCCATAGTCGAGCCGCCTGCGAAATGTCTTTCGTCAAGCCCGACTCCTCGCCGTTGGTCATGTAGCAGATGCCTTTCGACTGCACGTACTTGAGCTGATCGACAATGGTCTGCCACTCGGCCGGTGCAGGCAGGTTGGGCGGAACCCCCCAGTTGGTGAAGCCACGCTCATCAAAAAGAAGGTCAGTCGTGGTCATCAGTTGCTGGTTGTCCTTTAGCGGTTCGCCGAATTGGTAGCTCACGTTGACCTGCATGGTTGCGGTGGCGGATTGCTGATGCACATGCTGGTAGGTAGCGCTCTCCCAGGCAAGAACATCCTTGCGGAAGGCGGGGTCGTCGTAGCCGCCGGTGTATTGTTGCACCCAGTTTTGATTGCTGTCGTAATGACCGCAGCGCTGCCATTCATTGCCCAGGTTCATGGTGTCGATGTCAACCCCCTGATATCCGGCCGCCAGGGGAGCATCCACCCAATTCGTCCACTGGTAGGCCTGCACCCTGGGGTTCGCAAAATCCAGAGGAGCATGCGTCTTATTGCCGAACTCATAGGCCAGAGTTTTCCGATTACAGCGATACTCGAGCCAGTCCGGATGGTTAGTTTTGTACCACTTGATATCGTGCGTAAAGTTATCGACAGAAATCGGAATGTAGGCGGTGTTGTACATGCCGACTGGCAGTGTAGCCCAGCTCGATCCCCAGACCAGATCGACGACACCGGTCTCCGAACCGAGCTGCGATTCACTGAGTTCGTAGTTGAAGACCATCTCCAGGTGAACGTTGTCGTGAGTCTCGGGAAAATTGGCGCCGCGGCTGGCCTGGGGAAAGGGTTGTGCAATCGTCTGCGCAACCGACGGCGTGAGCAGGGAAGCGAGCCACAAGCAAATGGGCAAAGATTTCGAACGCACGTGAAACCTCCGAATCTCCGGACGCAGACGGGCGCTTTCTCCGACCGCGAAAACCGGGAGCCATAGTAACCATCGGACGTTGTCAGGGCAAACACGATTGTGCCTTTCTTCGCAGGAGCGGGGCCAGCGTTCGGCCGGAAACCGGCGCCGGGTGCGTATTTTGCGAGCGGGTGTACAATTGCCGCGATTTCGAATCCCCAAAGTATTGCCCGGCTTTTCTCGGCCTCACCAGGCCCTGGGAGCCCCACCCTTAGGAGGAAACATGCGACGAAGGATCGGTATTTGCATTTGCGCTGTGGCAGTGCTTTTCTGTGTGCTTGCGCCCGCGCTGGCGGGTGCTCAAAAAAGGAACGCGCCGGTCGGCGGCAACCTTTTGCCGGACGGTTTCTACATCACGCCGACAGCCGCGCCCGGTTCGATCTTCCAGGGCCTGCCGACTGGCCTGCGTCCCGACGGCTCGGCCGACGCCGATGGCGCTGTGACCACGGCGCTCAGCCCGGACGGCACGGCCTTGCTGGTCCTAACCACCGGTTACAACACTGGCTTCTACACCCAGGGAGCCGACGGCACCGCCATTTTGTGGCCCGCCCTCTATCCCCTGACCGGTTTGCCCTCGTCGACCTTGACCCCAAATGCCGAGTGGGTCTTTGTTTTCGACGTACGCGGTGCACAGCCGGTGCAGAAGCAGCTGATCAACATCCCCAACACTTATCATGGTCTGATTTGGGATCCTTCAGGTGCCACTTTCTATGTGGCCGGAGGCATCGATGATCGCATCGAAGTCTACACTTCGACCACCGGCGGAGCGAGCGCCGACGGTACCTACACGCCGAGTGCTCCGTTCGTGCTTTTGAATCACGACCAACCTGCCAACGTACCCATACAGCAATACCCGACCGGCGGATTGTTCAACGGTACCCCGGTCAACAACAGCCCGGTCGCGCAGACCATGTTCATCCCGTTCGCAGCGGTCGCGGCCGGCCTGGCGATCAGTCCCGATGGCACGACCTTGTACGTGGCCAACTACCAGAACGATTCGCTTTCGGTGATCAATACCTCGACACGCCTGGTGACCAATGAAATCGTTTTCTTCGCCCCCGGACAGACGACGGCCGTTGGCGAGATGCCGTACTGGCCCGTGGTGGTGTCGAACTCGCAGGGCGCCCCGGTCAAAACCTACGTGAGCAGTCAGCGGGACGGGCAAGTGCTCGACGTGAGTGCTGCCGGATCGGTCCATGTCATCAAGGTCGGGGGTGAACCCAATCGGATGATCCTTTCCGCCGATCAGCATTGGCTGTTTGTTTCCAACGGAGACCTCGATGAAATCGAGGTCATCGATACCGCAAAAGACGTGGTCACGAGCCGAATTTCAATTGCTCGTCCGGGGTACAAATTCAAGGGATCCAATCCTAACTCGCTGGCGCTCAGCCCGGATGGCACGCAACTTTATGTAACCCTGGGGGGCGAGAACGCGGTCGCGGTGGTCAATGTCGCCTCGCAGCAGGTGCTGGGGCGCATTCCCACCGGTTGGTATCCGAGTTCGGTGACCGTGAGCGCTGATGGCAAGACGCTCTATGTGGTGAACATGAAATCCAATGCCGGGCCCAACCTCGAATTCCGCGCGGACTGCCCCGGCCTGGGGATACCGCCGCAATTTTCTCAGCTGCTGTGTCCGCCGCCGGATCCGACGTCGCGCAACGAATACATTCTGGCTCTGCTGAAGGCGGGGCTGTCGACGATTCCGGTGCCGGATGCCAATACCCTCACTTATCTGTCGAGCGTGGTGGATGACAACAACGGTTTCAACCATCCGCAGCATGATCCGATGATGGCGTTTCTGCACCAGCGCATCAAACACGTGATCTACATTCAGAAGGAAAATCGTACCTACGATCAGATCCTCGGAGATCTGCCGCAGGGTAACGGCGACCCGACCCGCGTGCAGTTCCCGCAGCCCATCTCACCCAACCATCACCTGCTGGCGACGCAGTTCGCGCTGCTCGACAATTACTACGATGCCGGCGATGTAAGCGGCGACGGCTGGAACTGGGACACGCAGGGCCATGCCAACGATGCCACGACCAAGAACGTGCTCGTCGGCTATGGCAACGCGAACTACAACATTCCGTTCGACTGGAATGGCAATCCGCGCAACATCGGAATTGCTCTGCCCGACACGACCAGCGGTACGCCCAGTCCGAGCACGGTGCGCATTACCACCTTGTTCGACCCAACCGGAGGATCGTCCATTGAACCGGGGACCAAGGACATCACGGCGTCCGAGGGCGCAGATGACCTCAATCCCGATGCGCTTGGCGGCTACATCTGGGACAGCGTGCTGCGCGCCGGTCTGACCGTTCGCCATTATGGTCTCTACGCCGACGAAAATTATTACGTCGACCCGGCCGCGGGAGCCCCTTTCTACATCCCTATCGTCCGCGACGCGTTTCAGCAGAAGGTGGTGCAGGCCGTGCCGGTGCGAAAATCCCTCATCGGCAAAACCGATCTGTACTATCGGGGCTGGGACCTCAACACGCCCGATCAATACCGCTTCGAGGAGTGGAATCGGGAGTTTACCGATTACGTGAAGAAAGGCAATCTGCCGAGCTTCGAGATGGTCGATTTCATGGAAGACCATTTCGGCAACTTCTCGACGAACGTGGCGACGCTTGAAAACCCGCTCGCGGAGTTCGCCAGCAACGACTACGCGGTGGGCCGACTGGTGGAGGCGGTGACGAACTCTCCGTACTGGAAGGACACGGCGATCTTCGTGGTGGAAGACGACGCGCAGAACGGACCGGATCATGTGGATGCACATCGCTCGACGGTGTTCGTCATTTCTCCCTACACCCTGAGCGGCGGCGTCATTCACACCATGTACAACTCCACGAACGTGCTGCGCACGATCGAGGACATTCTGGGAGTCAGTCCGCTTGGGCTGAATGATGCCAACGCCGTGCCCATGTCCGATGTGTTCATCAAGCAGGCCAACCTGCAGCCTTATACCGCGCCCATTCCGGGCATTTTGTGCGAGCCACCCGTCGATCCGACTCTGGTCCCCGAGTGCAAGAACCCCGGAAAACGGCCGATCACGGCTGTGGTCAAGCCCCTGCACGACGGCGCATGGTGGGCGGCAGCAACCAAGGGATTCAACTTCAAGCACCCCGACCTCAACAACGCCGATCAGTTCAATCGGATTCTGTGGAAGGGAATCATGGGAGACGACAAACCTTATCCCGGAGCCGGCACTTTGCTCGGGAGGCAGGAAGTGTCGGAAGCCGATCGCGATTAGACTGCGGCACGCCCGGCAGTTGGATCGCGGTTCTAACAACCGTGGATGGAACCAGGTCCGCCCCACTTCTCGAGCTTGCTTTCTCGCGGAGTGGGGTTTTCTCTGTGCACCGTCCCCCTTCTGTACCCGAGCCGACCCCGCCTAGAGCGACCGCAGGAAGTCCAGAATCGCTTGTTGCTCCTGCGGGCTCAGCCGGTTGAAATGTTCGACGACCTTGTTGGCCTCGCTGCCGGGGCTCCGATGATCCCGAATCGCGTCGAGCAGGTTGCTCGTCCGTCCGTCATGGAGAAAGAAGATGCGCTGTCCAACCCCCCACAGGGGAGCAGTACGGAATTCGTCGGGGCCAGCGCCGCCTTGGGTGATGCCATCGGCCAGGCCTTTGCCCATGTGGTGGACGAGCAGGTCGGAGAAAAGATTCGCCGTCTGATTCGAAAGCGCGGCGCTCGGGCTGGTCGAAGAGCCGCTTGCGATCATTTTGCCGGTGGTGAACGAAGGCGTGTGGCAGTGCACACACCCTACCTGGGCAAAAATCCCGCGCCCTTTTTCACTGGCGGCTGTGGCCGGAGCCGGAGCCGGCGGGGCCAGCATGCGCATGAAGTTCGAAAAGGCCTCGATATCGGAGATGACGGCCGGGTTCGACGTGCCGCTCGAGCTGCCGGTACTCGGTGGAGTTGTCGTGAAGTTGGTTGTGTCCTCAGGCGTGGGATTGAACAGACACCCCGGCGTTTCATCGCGTTCCTGGGGGAAAAGTTGGTTCGAGATTCCCATCTCCACGTTGTAGGCCTCGCCGGCGAACATGAGCAGGGATTTGTTTTGTGCCTTCCACCCGAAACGGGTTATGGTGCCATCGTTGGCGCTGAGATTCACGTTTCCGCTCAGGTGCGCGTTCGCGTGCCCGGAAATGCCCAAGGCCGACTTAGCCGATGCGTCGGCCTTCATATTTGCCAAGATGGCGGAGTCCGAAATCCCTTCGATAAGGCCGGCACCAAAGAGGGGAGTCGGGATGCGGAAAATGATGTTCCCATTCCCGCCCTGGCCAGTGAGCGGATTTCCCGCTGGCAAGAAATCGAATTGAGCAATGTTGCAACCGGGAGCATCGCTTCGACCGGTAATTACGAAAAGGTCATGCACCTCGCCATCGGCAGTGCCGTTGCTTTTCTTGAACCGGGCTTCGCGGATCGGGCCTTTTTCGACAATGAACCAGGGCACGGCGTTCTTCGCCCCATTCAGGCTGGCGACTGCGAGCAGCGGATTTTGTGCGGGGCTGGTTCCCCCGGCATCCGGTTGCGAGTGGCAGGAGAAACACTGGTTCGAGTTGAAGCGCGGGCCGAGGCCGTTGTTTGCGCCTTTGGTCACAACTTCAATTTCAGCGAACCGCGCCTGGCCATCCAGAAAGAAAACTGTTTCATCCGCCGTAAGACCGGGCAGCGGACCGCCGGCACCCTTGGGACCGCCGCGCACACCCGGGTCGACGGGGCCGGCGGCGGTGGAGTGTGGTTGGCTTTGACCGAGGGTGCAACTGCATGCGGCGAGGGCCAGAGCAACGATAGTGAAGAAGTTCTTGAGAGCGGTTCTCCCGAGTGGTATCGGCACGATGACCTCCCTTGACCCAGGAATGGCGCTAATTGTACACCGGCGCAACCCTGGCGACTCTGCGCCAAAGTGTTCCCGCGGAGTTTCCCAGGGGGGCGCACGGGCTGGCCCGGCCGCGCCCGGGGTTTGCGATGCGGGTTTCCAACCGACTGGCAACGAGGAGTACGCGGTACGAGCGAGCGCTGCCCGGCCGCGACCTCGCTTTCAGCGGGCTCACCGCAACCAAAGTAATAGTTACTAACCCACCCGACCCGAGGGGTGGAAGCGGAGCAGCCGGGACTCATTCGGAGCGACGCAAATCCCCTGCAATCAGATTCTTGAATACCCAGGGAGCCTTGGGGAGGGGAAGGCGACAGAGGCGTCGCGGCTGCCCGGCTGACAGGCGGTGGCAAGTAATGTTCCAACGTCCGATGGTTACTCTTACCGGAAGGCCATCGGCACCACGAGATTGGGCCATGTACGATCGGGTTGTTCAAAAGTAGTGTTGACGTACTTACCCACTTACTTTTCGGAGATGCTAATGAAGTACCTCCTCTTGATCCTCTTGCTGACCGGCGCCATGCAGGCACAGAGCTTTACCGCGAGCACCAGTTCCGGATTTCCCGATACGCCCGGTCAACGTGCTTTCTGGACATTCGAGAACAAGGCCAACGTCAGCCTCCTGGCTGGTCTGATTGCCGCCGATGCCATCACGACCCAGCGAGGATTGAATGAAGGTCTCACGGAAGTCAATCCCGTTATGCGTCCCTTTGTCACCCGCGGAGCCGCGGGCGAAGCGGCTGGCTCGGCCTTAGGACTGGGCGCGGGGGTGGGAGTCGTATATCTATTGCATCGCAGCCACCATTACAAGGCTGAACGCATCACCCTGCGAATGATGATTGCCGGTGAAAGCGGGTTCGTCGCCAATAACATCATCGCCATCCGGTAGGCATTGTCGTTCCCGGTCTCTCACCTCGCGGGTTTCGAAATCCTCGGGCCTTCGGGAGGTGCGGCAGGCCGAGTGCGTACACGCTATAATTCCCCTCAAGAGAATTTTCCTCGCTGATTCGGAGAATTCCCGATCACTTCCGCGAATCTTTTCCGCCAAGGAGTCTTGATGGCCATTCAGAAGACGGACAAAATCTGGCACAACGGCAAGTTGATTGCATGGGATGATGCCACGCTGCACGTAATGTCCCACGTTGTCCATTACGGCTCCTCGGTGTTTGAAGGCATTCGCTGCTACGCTCTGCCGAACGGTCCGGCGATCTTCCGGGCCACCGAACACATGCAGCGGCTGATCGACTCCGCCCGCATCTACCGCATCGACGTTCGGTTCACGCGCGACGAGATCACCAGCGCGATGATCGAGTTGGTGAAACAAAATGGCGTTTGGCCCTGCTACATCCGTCCCATTGTTTTGCGCGGCTATGGCGAAGCCGGCGTCAACCCCTTCAATTCGCCCACCGAGGTCTATATCTGCAACTATCCGTGGGGAAAGTATCTGGGCACGGATGCGAGCGAGGGAGTGGACGTTTGCATTTCTTCCTGGACGCGGATCGCCCCGAACACGCTGCCCGCCATGGCCAAGTCCGGCGCCAACTACATGAACTCGCAGTTGATCAAGATGGAAGCGATCGTCAACGGCTACGCCGAGGGTATTGCGCTCGATGTGAATGGCTATGTGAGCGAAGGATCGGGAGAGAATCTGTTCGTCATCCGTAATGGCGTGCTGCAGACGGCTCCGCTCGGGAACTCGGTGCTGCCCGGCATTACACGCGACTCGGTATTGCAGATCGCGCGCGACCTGGGGATCAAGATTGTGGAACAGCAGATTCCGCGGGAATCGCTCTACATTGCCGACGAGGTCTTTTTCACCGGCACGGCGGCTGAAATTACGCCCATCCGCTCGGTCGACAAGATTGCCGTCGGCAAGGGCAAGATTGGTCCGCTCACCAAGTCCCTGCAAACTGAATTCTACGGCATTGTAAGAGGGGAGAAGCAGGACCGCTACGACTGGCTGACGCCGGTTCCGGTAACAGCCAAGCAGCCGGTGGGCGTCTAGCGGGGGTGGTCCGTCACACGGGTCTCTGGGGGCAGGAGCCCGATCGCTCCCAACCTTGATGGGCTCCGCTCCGAGTGTCGCGCGGCGGCGACCGCCGCTTGCCGGGCGAAGTGCAATCGAGCCTTCGTTGCCCTCCAACTCGCTGGCGCTTGAGCGCCAATCGACCGAGCCCCCGGTTTGCCGTTCCTGCGTCCTTGAACTATAGTAGGGCGCGCCTGATCACAGGCGATTGGTTGTGGTCCATTCTTGGTTTTGCACCGATTCCCAACTCTAAGGAGAAATGCTATGTCTGCTCCCACGCCCGAATTTGTCCTCGGCTACCGCGCCATGATGCTCGATGGCTTGGCCCGTGAAGTTGAAATTACCAAAAGAGTGTTGGCTGCTGTCCCGGATGCAAAAAAAGACTACCGGCCCGATCCGCACGCGCGCACGGCCTGGGAACTGGCCTGGCACCTGGCGAACACCGATGTACAGCTCCTGGACGGGATCGCGGACTTGAAGTTCACCATGGCGAATCCGCCGGAGGCAGAGAAGCCGAAGACGGTTGCCGAGCTGGTGGCTTGGTACGACCGGAAGGTCAAACGCAGCGCGGATCGGGTGCGGGCCCTATCGCCCGCTCAGGCGGGGACGCCGGTACAGTTTTTCATGTTCAACTTTCCGGCCGTATTTTATATGGGGTTCCTCAACAATCACAGCATCCATCATCGGGGAGAACTGGCTACCTATCTGCGACCGATGGGATCGAAGGTGCCGGCGATTTACGGAGGCAGCTTCGACGAGCCGCTTCAGCCGGCGGCGTAGCGGACCGAGTTGCCGCGCGGGCATTCGGCTTGGCGTCTTCGCTTTGCGCGGAGGCGCGGAGGCGGTCGGTCGCGCGAAACCTTGCTCGGTCAAGCGAGCGGGTATCGATTTGACCTGGAGGAGAGCCGCGACCTAAAGGTGCTGTTACCTCCGTCATCTCGTGCCCGGGCGCCGAAGAGGTCATGATAGTCACGGTAGCTGGAGTCTCGCTTCATGAATATCGATGACCTGCTCCGCATCGCGATGGAGCGCCGCGCATCCGACTTGCATCTGAAAGTGGGGAACTATCCCCACCTGCGCATTGACGGCGATCTCGTGCCGCTGACGGACCAGGCGCGCGTTTCGGCCGAGGACATGTTGAACATGGCGTTCAGCATGATGTCGGCGCGGCAAAAGCAAAAGTTCAAAGAGACGACCGAAATCGACATGGCCTACGGCGTCGCCGGCTTGGGCCGTTTCCGTGTGAACGTGTTTCAGCAGCGCGGCAACGTGGGACTGGTGCTGCGCGTCATTCCCACCAAGATTCGCGCCCTCGACGAATTGTTTCTGCCGAAGGTGGTGGAGCAGATTTGCGATATGCCGCGCGGCCTGGTACTGGTGACGGGCGTGACCGGCTCGGGCAAATCAACCACGCTCGCTGCCATGGTGGACCGCATCAACTCGACGCGGGCCGAGCACATCATTACCATCGAAGACCCCATCGAATTCTTGCATCGTGACAAAAAAGGTTATGTGAACCAGCGCGAAGTGGAAGTCGATACCCCGACGTTTTCGGCGGCGCTGCGCGCTTCTCTGCGTCAGGATCCGGACGTGATTCTGGTCGGCGAAATGCGCGATCTGGAAACGATTGGGACAGCACTGCACGCGGCGGAAACCGGCCACATGGTCTTCTCCACCTTGCACACACTGGATGCAGTCGAAAGCATCAACCGTATCATCGCGATCTTCCCGCCACCGGAGCAGAAACAGATCCGGTTGCAGCTGGCGGCGGTGTTGCGCGCCATCGTCAGCCAGCGTCTGGTGCGCCGTTCCGATGCCGAGGGCCGGGTGCCTGCGGTCGAAGTGATGGTGACCACGGCCTATATCCGGGAATGCATTCTCGTGCCCGAGAAGACGCGTGCCATTCGCGAAGCGATTTCCTCCGGTACGTCGCAGTACGGCATGCAGACCTTCGACCAGTCGCTCTGGGATCTGTTCCAGGCGGGCTTGGTCAATTACGAGACGGCTCTCGAGAGTGCCTCGAACGCGGACGAGTTCAAGTTGCGCATGCAGGGAATTGCTTCCACGGCGGACATTTCGCGGCAGGCGATGCAGACCGCCGGTTATGGGCGCTAAAAGATTGAGTTTGTCCTGCTGAACCCTTGTCGTTTTTGAATTTTTGCTTTCTCCTTGAATTTTGGGCGCGCCAGGGCGCGCCCGTTTTTTTCCTGACGATTCCCGGGACAGGTGCGCGAGGTGCGCGTCCGCCGCGATCGAACCCGCCCTAGAACACCTTTCCCAGCTGGAAGAACCATTTCTGGTGGCCGGAATCGCCGACGCTGCCGCCGAAGAAAAGTGGTCCGAATGCGGTTTCCGCTACCACTCCTGCCTCAACGTCGGTAGGAAACCTGGATTCGGTGGACATCCCGTACATCTTGCCGACTTCGTAGGAACCGACGGCATAGAGTTTCTTGCCGACAAAAGGAGGCAGGGCGAGCAGTTCGCGTAGATAGCCGGCACGGAAAAGGTAATACTGCTCCCCGTAGAGTTCGTTGGTGCCATAGGCGCTCAAACGGAGCGGCGCGCCGAGAAAGAAAAGCGGAAACCCGCTGTTGTGAAAACCAAACGTCGTGCCGCCTTCTGCGGAAGCGAAGACGGATCCTTTCGGACTGACGGGCTGAAAGCCTTTCAGGCTGGCATCGAGCGTGGGAAGTCCTTCGGCGGCGCCAGGATAGGCGTCGTACCAGCGAAATGTGGCGTCCGCACTGTAGCCTCGCCGGGGAAGAATCGGGTCGTCGGTGTGGTCGGTGCGGAAATGGAGATGAGTGTCGCCCACGCGGCCGCTGATGGAAGCGAAATCCGACCTCCCCAGATTCAGATGCGGGTTGGAATATCCGATCTGATATCCGACGCGAAGTTCGGTGAAGCGGCTGAAGCCGTACCCGACATCGATGCCGGCGTTTTCCTGGTGAAACCGATATAAAGCGACCGGGTCTGTCTGCTTGAAGAAATTGAACCCCGCATTGCTGGCCGTGATATGAGGGGCAAAGAAAAACTTGCCGAGGGGAGTCAAAGGCCGGTAGAGTTCCGACGAAATGCTGTAGGTGTTGCCAAACGCAAAGTCGGTTCGCCATTCTGATCGGTAACCGGCGATGTCGAGGAAGGTGACGCGGCCGGCTTGCGTAAAGGTGACGTCCTTCGGTTCGGAACCATCGGCCGCAAAACCCAATTGCAGAGTAGGGGGCGCGTAACCCTTTTCGTGAACCGAGACCACCAGTCCGGTGCGACCGTCCTGTTCCGAGAGCCGATAGTCGACGGAGTCGAACTTGCCGATTCCAGTCAAGCGGTTGAACATATCCTCCATCTCCGGCACCTCCAGAGGTTTTCCGACCAGCGGCTGCAGGAAGCGCACCAGGGCCTGCGTGGCTTGCGGGTTGGTGCCCCGCACTTCCACGAATTGCGGGACGGGAAGCGCGGTTTTGACGCGCTCCTGGCGGTGTCTGAGGTAGGCGTTCCAGGCCGCGTCACCGAGCGCGTAGGGAGCGAGAATATTCGATTTGTCCGCCGCCGCCTCGAAGCCGTCCCGGATAATGGCGGAGGCCTTCTCGTAGTCCATCGAAGTGAAGGCCTTGAGATCGACATTGATGACCAGATCCGCGGCGGCCAAGCCGTGCAGCTCGTTTTCGTGGACGACAACCTCCACGGCGCGTCCGAGGACGCTGAACAAGGACTGGATCTGAGAAGCGTCGGCCGGCGCGATCTCCAGATGAACGGCGATGACCACGTCCGCACCCATCTTGCGGACCACCTCGCTTGGCAGATTGCCCAGGAGTCCGCCATCCACATAAATATTGTCGCCGTCGCGGACCGGGGCGAAGACGCCGGGAAGCGACATGGTCGAGCGCATGGCTTCGGCAATCGAGCCGTGATCGAAAACCACGGCTTTTCCCGTGACCAGATTGGTGGCCACGCAACGGAAGGGGATGGGAAAGTCGTCAAAAGATTCACTATGAGTGTAGGGGAGGGCCTCGCGATTAATCAGCGAGCCAACCCCCTGACCGGAATTCAATCCCGAGGGCAGCGAAAGTCCATGTTTCAGCCCGAACTCCAGGCGATTCGGGAAAGCGCGTTGATCTTCCTTGCGGCGAAACGACAGGTCGGGGTAACTGGTTGCTCCGTCGATAATGGCGTCCCAATCCTGATTCTCGACGATCGCCCTGAGCTCAGCGGGGGATTTGCCGGAGGCATAGAGTCCACCCACCAGCCCGCCCATGCTGGTTCCGGCGATGTAGTCGATGGGTATGTGATGGTCCTCAAACCATTCGAGCACTCCGATATGAGCCAGGCCCAATGCTCCCCCGCCCTCGAGCGCGACTCCGATGGTCAGACGTTTCTTCGGCGCGTCGGCAGATGCCGGGGTTGAAGGATCGGAGGTTTGACAGAACGCACCGAGCGAGAGAACAAGGCAGATTGGAGCGATACAAGAAAAATGCGAAACAATGCGCATCGAATGTCCCTTGAATAGCGTTGGTATCGCTGGAGAGATGGAGCCGTCGGCCTGGAGTTGGACTGAGCTCGTATCTCGGTCGATTTCTGAGAGTGACCTAGGCTCGGGGATTTTGCAAGATGGGGAACTCCCGAGCGTGGGCCACCTCGGGAGCTCGAACGATCGCGGGAGAACAGGGAACCGCGTGCGAGAGGCAGGTGCGACAGAGGCCGAAATGCCTCTCACCCGGGCCCAGGCAAACCCAGGCCCACGATCGGTTAGTTGGGTTTGCGAAACTTACTGTCGGCGAGATAGCGGAGCATGATGGCGTCGGTAGCGCTCTGGAACTGCTGCTCCAGTTCGGGGCGTACCGGGGCCTCTTGACGGAGCGTCTGCCGGAATTTTTCCCCCATTTCGGAGTCGCTGGCGACCACCTGCATGTAGAACCAGAGGAAATGGCGCATCTGGTCGAGGGCGGACTTGAGGACCTGGATCGATTCGATCTCGGGCGGATCAGCCAGTGCTTCCATCAGTTCAGGGTCGGTGGGGGCCTGCATGGCCGCACAGTTGAGTTCGCGCTGGATGACACGAAGGTCATCGGTAATCCGCAAAATGCGAAGATGAATATCGTCCATGCTTTCCCGGTTCTCGCGATCCATAAGATCCTTTCCGTTCTGACCCGGTGTTGCGGATACTTGCGTCTTGAACACGATCGCACCTTGGAGCATGCGGGAAAAGATTCCCCGTGTGCATGAGCTTCAGTAATTAAAGTTACCATCGGGGCGAGACTACGCGCGGGACGGGCGATTTCGTGGGTTACTGGCGAGCACAATGGGCTCCGGGAGCGCGGATCGCGACCGTCCTAAGCACCGAGACCGCAGCGCGTGCTCGATTCGACCTGCGGCAGGAGCGTGGAGCCCAATTTTAGTTCAACGAATCGGCCAGGTGTGATACAAACGGTTCGAAATGAAATCACCGCAAACTGGCCTGGTGCGGGCCATTGGCCGATGGAGTTTGGCCGCGCTGGCGGTGAACTCGATTATCGGCAGTGGCATTTTCGGGCTGCCCGCCACCGTGGCTGGGCTTCTCGGCAAAAGCAGCGTGACGGCCGTGTTGCTCGCAGCAGCGGCGATGGCGGTCATTATGGCCTGTTTTGCCGAGGTGGCCTCGCAATTCTCGGAAGCTGGCGGTCCCTACCTGTACGCGCGCACGGCCTTCGGGCGGCTGACCGGCCTTCTGGTCGGCTGGATGCTGTACCTCTCCCAGACGGCGGCTCCCGCCGCGAACGCGAATTTGTTTGTCATTTATCTGGGGGAATTCTGGCCGGCGGCCCGAGCTCCCTGGCCGCGGTTTGCCGTCCTGACTGCACTGGTGGGTGTGCTGGCGGTGATCAACACCCGGGGCGCCCGGCAGGGCACGGCGGTGAGCAACATCTTTACCGTCGCCAAGATCCTCCCGCTGCTCATGGTGGGGTTGGCGGGCGCAGCCGTTACCCTGGTCCATCCGGCGCCCTGGGGGGCAACCGTCGCCTTGCCGGCGAGTGCGTGGATGAAAGCGGTGGTGCTGCTGATCTTCGCCTACGGGGGATTTGAGAGCGCGATGGCCCCCATGAGCGAGGCCAAAAATCCCGGGCGGGACGCCGCTTTCGCGCTGTTTGTCGCGCTGCTCACCTGCACCTCTCTTTATGCCCTGGTGCAGTGGGTGGTCGTGGGAGTGCTGGGGCCGGGCGCAACGACCGAACGTCCTCTGGCTGAGGTGGCGCGCATCACCATGGGAAATCGGGGAGCGGCGCTGGTGGCGATTGGGGCACTGGTCTCCACCTACGGGTACTTGAGCGCCAAAATCCTGGGAATGCCCCGCGTCACGTTCGCTCTCGCCAAGGGCGGAGATCTGCCGGCGGTGTTTGCCGTCGTGAGTCGCAAATTTCACACTCCCTGGTTTTCGATTCTGTTCTTTGCAACCGTCGTCTGGGGGTTGGCGATCGCCGGCAGCTTCGCCTGGAATGTGACTCTGTCGGTGGTCGCCCGGCTGTTCTACTACGCGGTCGTTTGCGCATCGCTGATCGCCTTGCGGCGAAAGCGACTGCCCGCTGCCGGTTTCCGGCTGCGTCATGGCCCGGTGCTGGCCGTGCTCGGCGTCTTGATTGCCGCAACGCTTGCGGTTGCCGCCGTGCTCGCCAGGCAAGTGGAGTTGAGCAAGTCCCTGATTCTCGGGGCGACCCTGGGGGCGGCCTTGCTGAATTGGTTGTGGGTGCGGAAGGCGCGAGTTTCGCAGTAGAGTCAGGTTCCACGGGTAAAGGGGCCTGGCGGGCGCGGTTCGACTTCGCCGGGGGCGGGTCCGCTCCTGGCACGGCTTGGAGAACCTTCTTGATACCGTTCCGTCTGTTCTTCTGGTTTCTGATCTCTTGTGCGTCTTGCCTGGCGCAGCGCGCTCTGGTGCTGAAGCAGATTGATTTGCCACATCCCTACTACTTTCGGGAACTCTACCTGCCGCAGTTGACCACCGGGCCGAGCGCGGCGGCTTGGTCTCCCGATTCGTACAGCCTGGTCTATTCGATGGCGGGTTCGTTGTGGCGGCAAGAGCTGCCGAGCGCCAAGGCCGAGCAGCTGACCGCCGGAGCCGGCTATGACTATCAGCCGGATTGGTCGAGCGATGGACGCTGGATTGTCTTTTCCCGCTACGAGCATGACGCCATCGAGCTGTGGTCTCTGGATTTGCGCAATGGGCAGACGCGGCAGATGACTTCCGGCGGCGCGGTAAATGTGGAGCCGCGATTCTCGCCCGATGGCCAGCGGCTGGCATTTGTATCGACGTCGAATCAGGGGCACTTCCACATCTTTATCGGTCACTTCGCAGACGGGCTACTCGGCGACGTGTGTCAACTTACCCCGGAACATCTGAGCCCGCTGCCTCGTTATTACTATAGCCAGGTGGATCACGAAATCAGCCCGGTATGGACGCGGGACGGCGGGGAAATTCTTTTTGTCTCGAATCGCGGGCACATTCACGGCACGGGCGGATTTTGGCGGATGAAGGCCGAGCCGGGTGCGGAGGCGCGTGAGATCCATTACGAAGAGACAAACTGGAAGGCGCGCCCGGATTTTTCTCCCGACGGCCAGCGCATGGTCTATGCCTCGTATCTCGGTCAGAGCTGGCATCAGTTGTGGCTGATGCCAGCCTCGGGCGGTGACGCGTTTCCGATTTCCTATGGCGCCTACGACGATATCAATCCGCGGTGGTCGCCGGATGCCTCGAAGATCGCATTTGTTTCCAACCGAAACGGGAATACCTCGCTTTGGGTGCAGAGCATACCGGGTGGAGGGCAGACCGAAATCGTTCCCCGCGAGCGGAAATATCTGCAGCCCATGGGCAAGTTGGCATTGCGGGTGGTCGATTCCCTCGGAAAGCCAGTGGCGGCAAGGGTGTTCGTTACCGGGGCCGATGCCCGCGCCTACGCTCCCGATTATGCCTGGATGCATGCCGATGACAGCTTCGATCGCGCCGAGAGACCCTTTGAGGCGCACTACTTTGACACCCCGGGCGAGTCCGAACTCGCCGTACCGGTCGGAATGGTCCAAGTCGATGTCATGCATGGTTTCGAGTTTGCCTTCGAGCAGCAGCGGGTGAAAATAAGCGCGGGCGCCCCAACCCGTCTCACCGTTCGCCTGCGCCCGAGGACTCCGTACGAACCCGCGGAATGGGTGAGCGGCGACGTTCACGTGCACATGAACTACGGCGGGACTTACCGGAACACACCGCAGCATCTGGTCGAACAGGCGGCGGCGGAGAATCTGTCGATCGTCGAAGACCTAGTGGTGAACAAAGAGCAGCGCATCCCTGACATAGCGTATTTCTCGCCGCAAACCGACAAGTCCTCGACCCGGGACCATCTCCTGCTGCACGGGCAGGAGTTCCATACCAGTTATTGGGGACATCTCGGATTACTGAATCTCACGCGCAACTTTATTCTTCCCGGCTACGCCGCCTATCCCAATACGGCGGCGGCCAGTCTTTATCCGGCCAATGGCAACGTTGCCGATATGGCACATGAACAGGGGGCGCTGGTCGGCTATGTGCATCCGTTTGACAGTTTCCCCGACCCGTTGCAGGACGACCCACTGAGTTCCGAGTTGCCGGTCGATGTGGCGCTCGGCAAGGTAGATTACATCGAGGTGCTGGGATTTTCCGAGCATAAGTCCACGGCCGAGGTTTGGTACAAGCTGCTCAATTGCGGCTTTCATCTGCCGACCGCTGCGGGTACCGACTTCATGGCGAACTACGCGTCGCTGCGCGGGCCGGTGGGCTTGAATCGCGTGTATGCCGAAGTGAAGCCTGGTGCGCTGAAGATCGCGCCCTGGCTCGCCGCGATCAGGCAGGGGCGGACGTTTGCTACCAACGGCCCGCTGTTGCGCTTTTCGCTCGGCGGGCAGGGGATTGGCGGAGAAGTTCGGCTGCCCGGCCAGGACGCCAGAACCCAAGAGCTGCCGTTTTCGGCCGAGATGAGTTCGATCGTGCCCCTCGATCATCTTCAGATCGTCTGCAACGGACGGCTGGTGCGGGAACTTGCTCTCGACCGCGACCGCCGGTCGGCACGCGCCGCGGGCTCAATCCGACTCGACGCCGGCGGCTGGTGTGTGCTGCGCGCCTTCAGCGACCAGGCGGAGTATCCGATCCTCGATTTGTATCCCTACGCTACCACCAGTCCGGTGTATGTGAGCGTGGGGGGTGCGCCGCGGCGGAACCAGGCAGATGCGGCCTACTTCGTGGCCTGGGTCGACCGCCTGATCGCCGGGGCGCGGAGTAACCATTCCTGGAATTCGGAGGCCGAGAGGCAGTCGGTGTTGGCCATGCTCGAAGAGGCGCGGACAAAATATGTGAAGATGGAACAGTAGAGAGCACGGCTTTCGGGAATCCTATTCCATGCGCATCATCATCGCAGGCGGCGGCACGGGCGGCCACGTGATTCCGGCGCTCGCGATTGCTCAGCAACTTCAACGGCAGGTTGGGGCCGAGGTTCTGTTTATTGGGACCGCTCGCGGCATCGAGACGCGACTGGTGCCGCAAGCGGGGTTTCGCCTGGAACTGATTGAGGTCGGGGCGCTCAACCATGTCAGCCTGATGACTCGGGCGAGGACCATGTTGGCATTGCCACGGGCGATTGCCGCTTCCTCCCGCATGCTTTCCGAGTTCGATCCGGAGGTTGTGATCGGCGTAGGAGGCTATGCCTCCGGACCGGCGATGGTGGCGGCGATTCGGCGGCGCCTGCCGACGCTGGCGTTTGAGCCGAACGTCGTGCCGGGCTTTGCCAATCGCATGATCGCGCGCTGGGTTTCGGCGGCGGCGGTGCACTTTGAAGAGACTTGCCAGTATTTCCCCCGCTGCCAGGTGACCGGGGTTCCGGTGCGGGCGGCGTTCTTTTCCATCCCTCCGAAGACCGAGGGCGTACCCACCTTGCTGGTGTTTGGAGGCAGTCAAGGGGCGCGGGCGATCAATCAGGCGATGATTGAGTCGCTGGCCGGGCTGCGGGTAAAGCTTCCCGGGATCCACGTGATCCACCAGACCGGGCAGCGCGACTATGACCGGGTGCTCGCCGCCTATCAGCAGTCGGCAATCTCTGGCGAAGTTCACCGGTTTATCGATGACATGCCGTCGACCTTTGGGCGCGCGGATTTGCTCGTCTGCCGGTCTGGCGCCAGCACGGTCGGGGAGATTACGGCGGCGGGGAAGCCGGCGATTTTTGTCCCGTTTCCGGCCGCGGCTGATGATCATCAGAACGTGAATGCCCGCGCTCTCGAACGGGTGGGCGCAGCCGTGGTGGTCGAAGAGAGCAATCTGGGTGCCGCCTATCTGGTCGATACCGTTGCGGCACTGATGGGTGATGCGCGGCGGCTGCGGAGCATGGCGGCGGCGGCGAAGGGACTGGCGCATGTCCGGGCGGTGGAGGAGATTGCGGCAATGGTCGAGCAGTTAGCTCGGGGTGAGAAGGTCGCCGACTGCAGAAACTCGAGCTCTCAAGAAATCAGCCCGTGAAGGGAGGCGCAGTCCCGGGGTCCGGCCGGGAAATAGTCTAGGATCAGCGTTCGTCGTCCGGGAATTGAGTTTCCATGTTTGCCAAAATTCAGCGCATTCATTTCGTGGGCATTGGCGGCATCGGCATGAGCGGGATTGCCGAGGTGCTGCTGAACCTCGGCTATCGGATCTCCGGGTCGGACCTGCGGAATTCCCCGGTTACCGAGCGGCTGGCCGCCTTGGGAGCGGTCACTTTCGAGGGGCACGCAGCGGCGCACATTGCGGGTGCCGATGTGGTGGTCACCAGTTCCGCCATCTCCGTCGACAATACTGAGGTCGCAGAGGCCCGTCGGTTGCATGTTCCGGTGATCCAGCGCGCCGAGATGCTGGCCGAACTGATGCGCCTGAAATACGGCATCGCGATTGCCGGTATGCACGGGAAGACGACCACCACCTCGATGGTCGCAGCCGTGCTCGCCGCGGGCGGGCTTGATCCGACGGTGGTGGTCGGGGGGCGGGTCGATGCCATGGGCTCGAACGCCCGCCTCGGCAAGTCGCAATATCTGGTCGCCGAGGCCGACGAGAGTGACCGCTCGTTTCTCAAGCTCTCTCCCATTCTGTCGGTGGTTACCAACATTGATCGCGAACACATGGATTGCTACCGCGACATGCGCGACGTGCGGCGCACTTTTCTCGAGTTCATGGAGCGGGTGCCATTTTATGGCATGGTCGTAGGCTGCCATGACGACCCGGGGTTGCGGCGCTTGCTGCCCCGCGTGCATCGGCGGGTCGTAACCTATGGAACATCGCGGGGGTCGGATTTCGAAGTCCGTTTGGGCCCGCCCGTCGCCGGTCCGCTGCCCGCCGCTCGAGAACACCGCCCGCTCGTCCGCTTCCGGGTGACCTACAAGGAGAAGGATCTGGGCGAGTTCACGCTGCACGTACCGGGCACACACAACGTGCTGAACGCGACCGCCGCCATCGCCGTGGGCATGGTCCTGGATATTCCGCCGGCCCAGATTCGCGATGCACTTGATGGTTTTCGCGGCGTAGACCGCCGCTTCCAGCTCAAGGGGGTGGCGGCGGGAGTGAGCGTCATTGATGACTATGGGCATCACCCTACCGAGATTCGCGCCACGCTGGCGGCGTCCCGGCAATGCGGCTTTCGGCGCGTGCATGTGATCTTCCAGCCGCACCGCTTTACCCGCACTCGCGATCTGATGGAGGAGTTCGCGACCGCATTTGGCGACGCCGACACGCTCTGTCTGCTGGACATTTATCCCGCCAGCGAGAAAGCCATCGAGGGGATTACAACGGAAACCCTGGCGGGCCGGATTGTGGGGGCGGGGAAAAAGGGTGTTTCGAAGGCAGACACCTTTGCCGACGCCGTGAGCCAGGTCGTCGGCATCGCCCAGCCTGGCGACATGATCTTGACCCTGGGGGCGGGAAGCGTTTCGCAGCTGGGGCCCATGATTCTAAAGGAGCTGGACCCGGATACGGCAAGGTTGTCGTGAGCGCTGGCGCCCCGCCAAGTTAGCCGACTCTGGCGCGACCCGCCCGGGGCCCTGCCGCGATCAGGGCAGGTTTCGAGCTTCCCTGCGGTCCCGACGGATGCCCGGTTGACCTTTTCCTCCGGCACTCGTCCAAGAATCAATCGAGGGGCATCTTATGGACACCGATAAAGCCGCCTATTGGATTGCAGTCGGAGTGCTGGCGCTGGGGCTAAACGCGCAGTATCGGCAGGGTAATTTCGTCGCGTTGCATCGGGTTGGAGAGCGGGCCGGAGAGCTGTTCTGCCGGATTTCGGCGGGAGCCGAGCAACGTCTGGCGCTGTTTGCCGGGCGCGAGCGACTGGCCGCGGCAGAGGTGCTGGCGGCGGCAGAGAAATCAGAGCTGGCGCTTGGCCAGCGCCAACTGGTTCGGGAGCAGAGCCGCGAGCGGGCGGAGTTTCTGCGCGACCAGATCCGCGCCCAGGCCGATCTGGCTCGCGCGCAAGCCGAAATCAGGCGCGCGGCGATCGAACAGATCCGCTCGCGCGGTGATTTCGAGTTCCGGCCGGAGAGCGACGGCAGTCGCGGGCTGACCGTTCTCTGTCCGAAGACCTATGCTCGGATCTTGGCCAGGACAGAGCGGGCCGCCGATGTCGTTTCGGCAAGGGTTGAAGTTGGTGACTCGTTCTAGGGCAGCTGCGCCTCCGTCAATTCTGTTTTGCGGGAGCTTCGAGCGCCGGCAAAAGCTCGGGTGGCGATCGGCGGAACCAATACTGGTCCCGCAGCCTCGATGTCTCTATCGCACGAACCAACTTGACACTGTCTCAATGAATCAAAACCAGCTATAGTAATTTTGCTCAGCGGTTTTCTGTCGACAACTGACTCGAAAGAGTGGCGCGGAAATCAAGTTCCACCGCGGTCCAGGAAGAGTTGTATCCGCTTCCCAACGAGGCTCCCGAGCGCGAGCCCTTCGATGACGCACGGCTCATCGATCTGGAAGCGGAGCAGGAATCTCCATTTCTGCGCGGACAAAAGCGGGTACCGGCGCGACGCGGTTCGCTGCCGAAAAAGACCGCTCATCGCCTGCTTTGGATCTGCGCCCTGCTCATTGCCCTGCTCATGGTGGGTTCCGCCGGCTGGGGCCTCTATCGCTACGGAGAGCACTCGTGGCGTTTCCGCATCGATTCGAGCGATCAGATTGAAGTCACGGGCGCCGATCACGTGGCGCACTCGCAGATCATGGAGGTGATGGGCGGAGACATCGGCCGCAACATCTTCTTCGTCCCCCTGGCTCAGCGCAAACAGCAACTGGAGCAGATTCCCTGGGTGGAATCGGCGAGCGTGATGCGCTTTGCCCCGAACCGCCTGCGCCTTGAGATTCGGGAACGCACTCCGGTAGCTTTTGCCCGCGTGGGCTCGCACATTTCGCTGATCGACGCCGGGGGCACGCTGATGGAACTTGCTCCCGGCCTCAAGCGCAAGTATTCGTTTGCCGTGGTGTTGGGTATCAACAGCGGAGAGCCACTCGCGGCCCGCGCGGCGCGGATGAAGAATTACAACCAGCTGGTGCAGGAGCTCGATTCCGGCGGCGCCCATTACTCGCAGGAGCTGGGCGAAGTCGACCTCAGCGACCCGGAGGACGTGAAAATTCTGGTCGCCGATTCGAACGGAGGGGTGCTGGTGCATCTCGGCTCGGGAAACTACCTGTCGCGCTATCGGGCCTACGTGGCGCGGGTGCAGCAATTCCGGCAGCAGTTCGACAAGATCGAGTCGGTGGACTTGCGATACGACGGTCAGATCATCGTGAACCCCGATCTCCAGGGCATCGCGCGACAGCCGGCTTTGACGCCCACGGCGGCCAAAGCGGCGGTCGCGGCGGGAGTGAAGACGGCGGCGATCGTGAACTACGAGAAATATGTAAACCGTCCTGCGCCGGCCTCCCCGGCGGCTCCGGCGAAGAAGCAGGCAAAGACCAAGGCAAAAGCCGGTATCCAGGCCTCCGCTCACCGCGGTGCGACGAAAACGGTTCCCGCGAAACCCGCGCCTCATTCCGCTGCCGCGAAACAGGCGCCCGCTTCCCCCGCGGCGGCGCTGAAAATGACAGCCAAGCCGGCGAAGGTTTTGCCGCACCGTGCCGCTCCGTCACCTCCTGGGGCATCCTCCTCGGCGGCTGCGAAGCAGAAGAAACCGAGCGCGGCAATTCCGAAGGAGGCGGCGCAGAACTAGCAGACAGCATCGCCATTGATTATGCCGAACGAGCCGAATTTCATTACCGCCATCGACGTAGGCAGTGCCAAGACTTCGGTGCTGGTGGCCGAACTGAGCGAGAACGGATTGCGTTATCGCGGCCACGGGATCAGCGAATCGCGGGGCCTGCGCAAGGGCGTGATTACCGAGCTCGACAAGGCGATCAGCAGCATTCAAAAAGCCGTGGAGCATGCCGAGGATGTCGCCGGCATCCCCATCGAACGCGCCTTGATCGGGATTGCGGGGGCGCATATTCGCGGCATGAACAGCCATGGCGGCATCACGTTTGGCACGCGGGCGCGCGAGATTGGCCGCGACGAGATCCGCCAGGCCGTGGACAAGGCTCGCACCGTGCCCTTGCCGAGCGATCGCGAGATTCTGCATCTGCTGCCGCAGGAGTTCATTCTGGATGATCAGCCGGGCGTGCAGGATCCGACGGGCATGATGGCGACGCGCCTCGAGGTGCGCGTCCACATCGTGACCGCGTCTTCGAGCGCAACCCAGAATCTGGTCACCGCGGTCAACAAGGCCGGCGTGCATGTGGACGACACCATCTTTGAGCCCCTGGCTTGCGCCGATTCGGTCCTGCGATCGGACGAACGGGAACTGGGCGTGTGCCTGGTCGATCTGGGCGCGGGCTCTTGCGACCTGATCGTGTTCCAGCAGGGAGCGGTTTCCCATACGGCGGTGATTCCTATCGGCGGGGACCATTTCACGAGCGATCTTTCGGTCGGCATGTGCACCGGGCTGGCCGCGGCCGAGACGCTGAAGAAGAATTTTGGCAACGCCGTACCCACCTTGATCCCCGAGGGCAATGAGGTCGAGGTGCCATCGGTCGGGGACCGGCCGTCGCGCATGATGCCGCAGCGCATGGCGGGCGAGATTCTGGAACCGCGCGCCCGCGAGCTGTTCGAGATGCTGCGGGATAACCTGCGCCACGCCGGCGTTCTCGAGCATTGCATTGCCGGATTTGTGCTCAGCGGAGGGGGCTCGCGCCTGCCGGGAATTCTCGACGTGGCGGAATCGGTGCTGCGCAAGGCGGCGCGTCTGGCGTGGCCGACACCGATGGCGAGGATGCCCTCGTTTATGGCCGAGCCGGAGTTTGCCACGGTGTTGGGCATGGTGTATTACGGCCACCGCGCCCGTCTGGCGCGGGGACTGCAAGAGGGCGGTTTTGGTTCGCGCATGAAAGCGCTGTTTGCGCGCAAGGGCGCCTGAATCGAAGGGTCGGGGATTTGCGAACGGTTTGCTGGTGGCTGACAACTGACTTTACGAGGTGAAGTATGAGTGAAGACAACGGACTCCGCATCTGCTTTAACGAAGAAGCGCGCAACGATGCCCGCATCAAGGTCATCGGTGTCGGCGGCGGCGGCAACAATGCGGTCAATCGCATGATTGATTCGGGTATGGAGCACATCGAATTCATCGTTGCCAACACCGACCTGCAGGCCCTGCGCATGTCGCGCGCCGCCATCAAGATCCAGTTGGGCGTGAAACTCACGAACGGGCTGGGCGCGGGCGCCAATCCCGAGATCGGCCGCAAGGGCGCGCTCGAAGATTCGGACAAGATCATCGAGGCGCTGGAGGGCGCCGACATGGTCTTTGTGACCGCGGGGCTGGGCGGCGGAACCGGTACCGGCGCGGCGCCCATCATCGCTTCTCTGGCGAGCGAGATGGGTGCGCTCACCGTGGCCGTGGTGACCAAGCCGTTTGCCTTTGAAGGTAAGCGCCGCATGCAGCAGGCGGAGCGCGGTATTTCGGAACTGATGGAATCGGTCGACACCACCATCGTGATTCCCAACGAAAAATTGCTGGCCGTGGCCGAGAACGCCGGATTTTTCGAGTCGTTCCGCATCGCCGACGATATCCTACGCCAGGGAGTGCAGGGAATTTCCGACATCATCACCATCCCCGGCATCATCAACCGCGACTTTGCCGACGTGAAAGCCATCATGGCGGGTATGGGATACGCGGTGATGGGCACGGCGACTGCGTCCGGCGAGCATCGCACGGTAGAAGCCGCGCAGCGTTCCATTGCTTCGCCGCTGCTCGAAGCGGGCGCGATCGACGGAGCGCGCGGCATTCTCATCAACATCACGGGGTCGAGTTCGCTGAAGCTGGCCGAGGTGCAACAGGCTTGCACCATTATTCAGGGAGCGGCGCATGAAGACGCCAACATCATTTTCGGCGCGGTGCTCGACGAGAAAATGAAGGACGCGGTCAAGATCACGGTGATTGCCACCGGATTCCAGGAGTCCGACATGCGGCGCATCCGTCGTCGCGAAAACTTCGATCCCGTGATCGTTGCGCGCGAGGCATCGCGAGACTCGCATCTGTCGCGAGACCATTTTGACGAACCGGAGACCGTGGCCGAGCCCGAGCCGGTGTTTGTTCCGGAGCCGAGCTTTGAGCCGCCACCGGCTGTTTTTCAGGAGGCGGCGCCGCATGCCGCCGAGGTGATCTCGCTCGATGCGATGCGGTCGGCGCCCCCGAACTACCAGGCGGAAGATCTCGACGTACCGGCGTTCCTGCGGAAACGCAGCGAGGCCCTCTAGTCTTCGGCGTCGCGGGCGGCATGGGGGGGTGCCCTCGGGAAGTTGCGGGGCCGGGCGCGAATCAGGTACAACGTACGGCATGAATCGCATCGTACTGGGCGGTTTGTGCGGGATCGCACTCGGCACCTCCGACGTGCTGATCGCCGTCTACGGCAATCATCCGGAACACACCGCCGGCATGTTGCTGCAGGCATTTTCCAGCCGCTTCGCCATCGGCCTTCTGGCCACTACCGTATCGTTGCCGATGCCGCAGGTGGCGAGCGGAGCGGTGGTGGGTTTGCTGATTAGCTTGCCCGATGCTTTTGCCCTGAATGCTTATGCCGGGATCCTGGGGACCGGCCTGCTGTTTGGCGCACTGGCAGGATGGGCGGCGAAGAGGTGGGCGACCTGAGACGCCATCATGACCACGGCCTACAACCGGATTGCGGGGCAAAGCGTGGAGCGGCTTGCGGCGCTGAGCGATGGCATCTTTGCCTTCGCCATGACGCTGCTGGTGCTCGATCTGCGCGTGCCCACCCTCGACGCCGTGCACAATGAGCACGATCTGTGGCATGGCCTGATGGCGCTTTCTCCGCGGCTGGTGATGTACATGATGAGTTTCCTGACGCTCGGCATTTTCTGGGTTGGCCAGCAGACGCAACTCAATCATCTGGAACGCTCGAACATCCGCCTCTCGTGGATCCACATTAGCTTCCTGTTCTTTGTCTCGATCACGCCGTTTTCCACGGCGCTGCTGGCGGAATTTGTCGCCTATCGCATTGCGCTGATTGTCTATTGGCTGAACGTCTTGTGCCTTGGTTGCGCCCTCTACCTCAGCTGGGGATGCGCCGTCAGATCGGGTCTGGTGAAGGCGGACATTGCCCCCGAAGTCCCGGCGGCGGTTTGCCGGCGCATTGTGATTGCGCAATCTCTCTACGCCTCCGGTGCCTTATTGTGTGTGATCAGCACGCGCTATAGCATCGCGTTCATCGTGCTGGTTCAGCTCTACTACGCCCTGGCACCGCGTCTCGGGCGGAGCGGGGCCGGCCAGGCCGCGTCTCCATTCGACTGATTCGAAGGGAGATCTCCCGGCCCGTAAGTTCGGCGCTGCTCGCCGGCGGAGAGAAGGCGGGTTTTCGAGCAAGGGTCGGGGATGGACTCAAAGCCCGCGTGGGTCTCCAATCCGCTATTTCCGGGCCGCGATCCAGGCGTTGATCTTGGTCTCCAGGACGTCGAGCGGCAGTGGTCCTTGGTCAAGCACGGCATCGTGGAACGAGCGCAGATCGAACTTCGGGCCCAGTTCCTTCTGCGCGCGCGCCCGCAACTCCAGAATTTTCATTTGTCCCATTTTGTAGGAAAGTGCCTGCGCCGGCCAGGCAATGTAGCGATCGACTTCGGTGTTGATGTTTTCCTCGTCCATGGCCGTGTGTTCATGAAAGTAGTCGACCATCTGCTGGCGCGTCCAGTGCTGGGAGTGCACGCCCGTGTCCACGACCCAGCGCACGGCCCGCCAGATTTCATTCTGCAGGCGGCCGTATTCGCTGTATGGGTCCTGATAGAAGCCCACTTCCTTTCCCAGGCGTTCCGAGTAGAAGGCCCAGCCTTCGGTGTAGGCGTTCAGGTCGAGGTTGTACTTGCGGAACGGTGGCAGATCGGTGAGTTCCTGGGCAATCGAAAATTGCAGGTGATGTCCGGGGACGCCCTCGTGATACGCAATCGCCTCCACATTGAGCAGCAGTCGCTTTTCGGGCGCCGACTCGTTGACGTTGATGCGTCCTGGTCGCGAGCCGTCTCCCGCCCCGATCGAATAGTCGGCGGGAGGACTGGAAGCGGTGCGGAACGATTCCATCGGCACCACCTCGAGCCGGTTCTTCGGCAGGCGTCCGAATAACTCGGGCAGTTTGCCATACATCTGGTCGCGATAGTGACTGTAGAGATCGAACAATTGCTGACCGGACTGCGCGTGCAATTTCGGATCCTGGCGGATGTGCTCGTTGAACGATTTCAGGTCGCTGAATCCTTGCGCCTGAGCAATGGCAAGCATCTGGGTTTCAATTTCCGCCACGCTTTTCCGGCCAAGTTGGTGAATCTGGTCCGCCGTGAAGTCGGTGGTGGTCTGGTGGCGGATGGCGAAGCGGTAGCGGGCCTCGCCGTCGGGCAGAGCCCACACGCCAGGATCGAGACGGCCGTGTGGCGCGTATTCCTCGCGCACGAATTTGGCAAATTTCGCGTAGGCGGGTGCGACTTCGTTCCTGACCGCGCTTTCGATCGCTTCCCGCAAGGGCGTGCGATCGGCTTCGGAAACCGAAGGCGGAAACTTGCGCAGCGGCTCGGTAAAAGGGCTCTTGTCGAGCGCGTCGTCGGCGATTGCCTGCGCCTGGCTCGACACTTTCTCCAGCAGATATTTCGGCGGCATACGGCGGTCGCCGACCCCATCGCGCATGTGTCCCATGGCCTGCTCGAGGACGCGTGGAATTTGGTGCAGGCGCGAGAGATAGTTCTGGTAGTCGCTCTGGTTACGGAACGGGGAATCGAAGGCGAGCGATGCGTACCCCAGGTGAATGCCGCCAAATTGCGTGGCTGGCATCTCCCAGTCCTTGAAAGCTGCAGCCTCGAGCGACTCGCGCAGGCTGCGCACCATCAGTTGCCGGTTGAGCTTTTCCTGTTCCGGAAAGCCGGTAACGTCGACGGCTTCAAAGCGCCCCAATGCTTGGCGGGTGTGTTCGAGATCCTCTGCGATCGCCCGGTCCGAAAAATCGCTCAGCCGGTCGTTGTAGCGGTCGTCGCCCACCTGGGTGGCGAGTTCCGGTTGGGTGCGCAAAGTGTATTCCCACTCCTCGGCAAGCAGGCGCTTGAGTTCTGCGCGGCGGGCCTCGAGAGTAGGCCCGACAGTTTGTGCAAACAGGGGGCAGAGCAGGGTGAAAGCGTAAGCAAGATTCAAAAGAGGTGGAAGCAACGATGTTCGCAAGGAAGACCTCGTGCGGCAGCTTTGGAGCTTTCGTCGTCCGAAAATAACAGAAAAGCGCAGCCCGTGGGCGGGCAAGCGGCCCGAAACGGGAACCTAAGCCGGCCGAAGTGTCCCCTGGTGGCCTCTGTGGGCCTGTGCAAACGGTTACACCATGGGCTGTCTTTGAAGGTAACAGGGAGATCATGTTACTAAGGTGCCTGTCCTCTTGCGAGAACACATTAACTTCAATTTATTCATGTAGTTATCGAGTGGATTCCGGCTTTGACGATTTGCTACTTTGTCATTGCGCGGTAGCGCCTAAATCGCCTACTATCGGACAGTTGCGGGAACGCAGCCAATCGGTGTGGGGATTTGGCAGAATTCTTGCATCTCAATTATTTAGAAGGCCGGCAAAGATTAGCGGAAAAAATTGGCCGAGCTCGTCCGGGGATGGTGCTGTGAAGTTCAGGGTCTGGTTTGTCCGTTTCTCATTTTTCATAGGATTGGCAATGTTGCTGGAAGCCAGCGGTATCGCGGCCAGCGTTAACCCCAGCACGCTCACCTCACGCAAGAAGCCGCACGGCGTTACCGAGAATCAGCATGCCAGGAAGCGCATGCGAACGCTGGCACAAAGCCGCGCCCCGCGTTCGCACTACGGCGCCACCACCGGCGTGCGCCGCCACCGTTATTACGAGCGCTTTTACACCAGTTCGTTCGCCTCCGACGTCACCGAAGGCGACGCGACCGGGGGAGAAGACCCGGTGGTTCGTCAGGCCGCCATTGATGCCTTGGGCAACATGAACGGTACCGTGGTGGCGATTGAACCGACCAGCGGACGTGTTCTTGCCATGGTCAACCAGAAACTGGCGCTTTCAAGCGGCGCGCAGCCGTGCTCGACCATCAAACTTTCGGTGGCGCTAGCGGCGCTGAGCGAAGGCGTGATCGACGAGCAAACGCAAGTTGCGCTCGGAGGCCGCAGCCGCATGAATCTCACGACGGCGTTGGCCCACTCGAACAACGCCTACTTCGAAGCCGTGGGACGCAGGCTGGGTTTCGAGAAGGTGCAGCACTATGCGCACCAGTTCGGTCTCGGCGAGCTCGCCGGCTATCAGATTCCGGGCGAGCAATTGGGCACCTATCCAGCGGAAGAGATTTCTCCCAAGTTGGGTGGCGTCGCCAAGATGTGCTCCTTTGGCGAAGGTATTTCGATGACTCCGCTGCAACTGGGCGCGCTGGTAACGGCGATCTCCAACGGGGGTACGCTGTACTACCTGCAACATCCAACTTCACCCGAGGCGGTTGCCAACTTCCAACCTCGTGTCAAACGGCATCTCGATATCGAGCCGGTCATCCCGCAGCTTTCCGATGGCATGGCGGGTGCGGTTGCCTACGGTACGGCGCGCAGCGTGCGCCTGAACTTCAATGAAGAATCGATCCTCGGCAAGACCGGAACGTGTTCGCATGCCGGCACGCGCTTTGGGTGGTTCGCCTCCTACGCCAACACCGATAGCGGACGCATCGTAACCGTCGTCTTCCTGCAGGGCGGACGTCCGACCTTCGGGCCGAAAGCGGCCGAGATTGCGGGACGCATGTACCGCAATCTTTACGATCACAACTTCTTTGTCGCCGGCACCGGTTCTCCGCTTGCTCCGGGCCTCGAGAAGGTTAGCGACCGTTCGGCAAACCAGCAATAGCTGTCGCCAGATGTCAGGAACTCTTTACCGAGGCTTGGCCCGCCCACCTCTGCTTCCGTGAGAGGCGGGCGCGGCCCGTCGCCCGGGTCGACGATCGTTATCCTCAGGTCTCGCCCCCGCACCCCGCCCCCGGACTCCTCTCGATGGTCATGACCAACGGAACTCGGGTCTCACAGATCTCTCTCGCGAAAGCTTCCCGTGTGGCTCAGAATAGTCTCACCGATGAGCTCGCTTTCGTCCGCAAAACGCGATGCCCTGTTTTGCCTGCTGCTGATTGCCGTCGTGGTTGCGGCTTACAGCCCCATAGTTCACAACGGATTCCTCAACTATGACGACGACCAGTACATCACCGACAACTCTCACGTAAGGTCGGGCCTGAGGTGGACGACCGCGAAGTGGGCCTTTACCAGTTACTATGAAGGAAACTGGGATCCGTTAACCTGGCTTTCCCACGCTCTCGATTGTGAACTCTTTGGCCTGAACCCGGCCGGACACCACGCCGTCAGCGTCTTGCTGCATGCACTGAGCGCCGTGGTTCTGTTTCTCCTTCTGCAGAATGCCACCGGATTCCGCTGGCGCAGCCTGATGGTTGCCGCCTTGTTTGCGCTTCACCCCGTCAACGTGGAATCGGTGGCATGGGCAGCCGAGCGGAAGAACGTATTGAGCATGCTGTTCTTTCTGCTCGCCTTGCTGGCGTACGGATGGTATGCCGCTCAACCGAGCCTGGGCCGATACGCCTCCGTGTTGGTTGCCTTTGTGCTGGCGTTGCTCTCGAAGCCGCAGGCGATCGCCTTGCCCTTTCTGCTGTTGCTGTGGGACTACTGGCCGCTCGGCCGGATCGGCAGGTTCAGTCTCGGGCCATCGCGGCAGGGCCGTACCGTGCCCCATCGATCGGGCGGATGGCTGGTCGCAGAGAAAGTGCCGTTACTGCTTCTTTCCGCCGCCAGTGCGCGAATGGCGATCCAAGCCCAGCGCCTGGCAGGCGCGGTCCAGGCTTTTTCCCAATCCAGCCTGCTCCTGCGACTGGAGACGGCAGTCGTCTCGTATGTGCGCTATCTGGGGAAGGCCGTCTGGCCCTCGCAACTGGTGGCGCTCTATCCGCGGCCGACGATGCTCTATCCCGTCTGGCAGGTTGGCGGCGCGGCCGTCCTTTTGCTGACGATTACCGCTTGCGTGCTCCTTGGGCACCGGCGACCGTATCTCGCCGTCGGATGGCTCTGGTTCTTGGGCAGCATGGTGCCAATGATCGGGTTGGTACAAACCGGCGCCCAGGCGATGGCGGACCGCTACGCTTACATTCCGTTTCTGGGCCTGTTTCTGATGATGACCTGGCTCTTGGCCGACTGGGGGAACGCCCTCAAACTCTCGGCCGGCCGGCTGGCTGCGGCCTCGGTTGCGTGCTTGCTGATGCTGGCCACGCTGACCTACCGGCAGGTGAGTTACTGGCACGACACTGCCTCGTTCTGGACGCGAACGCTGGCCCTCACCGATGACAATTACGTCGCCCACGACTCGCTCGGAATTTTCTTCGCCGGCCAGGGGCGCACAGAAGAGGCGGCCGCCCAATTTCGCGCCGCGCTGGCGATTCGTCCCGACGATATGCCCGCCAACCTGAACCTGGGCACTTATGAGCATGGCCGCGGCAACCTGCAGGCGGCGATTGAACGGTATCAGATGGTGGCGCTTCATGCCGGCGATGTTGATCTCCGCGCGACCGCTTACGGCAATCTCGGATCCGCGTATCGCCAGATGGGCGAGTCCTCGATGGCGAAGCAGAGTTACGAACGGGCGTTGGCGTTGACGCCGGCCCAACCGATGGCAATGGCCATGATCGGACTCGGTTTGATCGCCCAGAAGGAGGGCGACTTTGGGGAGGCGGTGCGGCAGTATTCGCACGCCATGGCCGTTGCGCCGACCGACGTCGGCTACTTGCTGCTGGCGCGGGCTTTGGAGCAGGACGGCCGGCCGGACGAGGCCAAAGCAATTAACGAGCGAGTGGCGCGCTTGTCGCCGAACCTTGCCGAGGCGCGGCAGACCGCAGAGGGTCTCCTGTCGGGCCGGTAACTCCGGCTGGGCGTCACTTTTTTGGATGCGACAGGCTCATGGGGAACGAGGCAACAAAGAACTTACCCATGTCGCTGTCGATCGGTTCGATATCGAAGAAACCCGTGGCCTCCGCTCCCAGTACCCTGGTTCGAAAGTAATAAGTCTTCCCCGCCTCGGCGGTAAAGTGGGCCAGGCCGACGATCCGGGACATGCGATCGAAATGCGATTGCCAGTTAGCGCAAAGATGGCGTTCGCCGGGATCGACGGCGAAAGAAAAATAGGAACTGCGGTGATTGGCGCCGATCCAGACGCCATCGACCGCGATCTTGGTGGTGATGCAGCCGCCGGGACAGTTTGCCACCCCCATATCCTGAATCAGGTAAACCAGCGCCTTGCCGGCTTCGGGGTGCGCCACGGAGTGTTGGGAGTCGTCGTCTTTCACTTCGAAGTTGACGCCTTTCGGACCGCATGCGGCTTCGGCGGCGGCGACTGCGCCGGTGTCTTCGGCGAGGGCGGAGATCGCGAAAAGGATCAAAGCGAGAACGGTGCGCATAGCTGCACTCCGAGAGCCTGTCGCAACCGGAAGTAATAGACCGGACGGCTTGTCGTTATTCTAACGCTGCTGCCGCCACCCTAATTTAGCGAAGGCCGAGCGGTCTCACCGGTTGTTTGCTGGCGGTAGAGCTTGATCTGTCGCCGGGTGGCATCAAGGGCGCCGAATTCCCATAAATTCGCCGGCTCGATGTCGTCGTCGGTATTTGCGTTGAAGCCTTCGTCGGGTCGCACGAACTCATTGAACTGGTCGATAATCAAAAAAATGGGAGAGAGCTGAACGGCATAGCTCATGAACGCTTCCAGCGTGACGTAGGAGTCAGAGCGACCGAAGCGAAGAGCATCGTCGGGACAATAGGGTAGAGAGTTCGGGTCCGGACAGCCCCATCCGCTCTGTCCCGCGGTGGCAATCGAAGCGGTGAAGTTCTCGACCCTCGCGCCTGCGATGTTGTAGGTCGGGTAGTAGGGGCATAGGGGTTGCCGGCACGTGGGGTTAAGGCGATCGACCACGCTCCAGAAGCCGTATTCGGGATTGATCTCGATCGGCCCGGTGGGGGTGCCCTGCCTCGCCCACAGGCCGGGCTGGCTATCGAGATATCCGGCAATCATCTTGAAGGTGTACTGCCGGGTAAGGGCGGGATGTTTCCCGAGGAAGGTTTCAATTCGAAACCACAAAGGGTTATCGGCCGGGTTCGGGTCCTGTGCGGCACCGAGGTAAATCAGCATGAGGGGCTTGCCCTGGTAGATCACGTTGCGTGCCGGGTAGTCGGCCATGCGCGCGCCAAAATAGGCGATTTCCTTTTCGAGCGCATTCTTGCCGTCGCTATCCTTGTAGAGAACGTTCCCGTTGATGCCGCCGAGTAATGGAATCAGTTTCAGCGGGGTCCCGAGCGACGACCAGGCGGGATAAAGGTTGCCGGTATTGTCGCGGATGATCTGGTTAGAAGTGCGGAACGAGGGAGTGCAATTCGGAACGTACTTCTTGAGGAATGACGGGCTGTTGAAGATGCAGGCGACGTTGTTGGTCAGGTCGATGGTGGCGGCATCGACGCCCATGAATTCCAGCCATCGGACATGCTGATCGATGATGGCGGGATCGGCGCTGTCGTAGCCGCCGCCAACCGGAATCATGTCGGCCGAGCGCAGCCTGGGCTTGGCTGCGGTGCCCTGGAAAGTTACGGCTTTAGGCCCGAACCAGGCTTCGTATTCGATGACCACGACGTGGCTGCTCTGGTCGACCACGAGCGCAGCGTCAGTCCGCGGCTCGGATGCGGCAGCGAGCGAAGGCAGGGACAGGAAAGCTTCGAAACCGGCGAGGAGAGCGCAAACGAGCAGAGTGCTCCGCAGCCAATGCATAGGTAAGTCACCCCCGCCGCGACCAAAGTTGTCCGCCACCCTGGGTGCCGGGGCGGGCTAGGCCTTCGCCGACAAGATCGTCTGCGGCTGTCGGGAACCGACGGCTTACTGTTTTACCTCGTCTTTGGCGACCACGCCATCTTTGATGTAGATGATGCGGTGCGCGTACTCGGCGATGTCGTGCTCGTGGGTGACGAGGACGATGGTGTTGCCTTCGGCGTGCAGGCGGTCGAACAGGGCCATGATCTCGTTGCCGGTTTGCGAGTCCAGGTTGCCGGTTGGCTCGTCGGCCAGGATGATCGCCGGCTTGTTGACCAGGGCGCGGGCGATGGCCACGCGCTGACGCTGTCCACCGGAGAGTTCGTTCGGCTTGTGGCTCATGCGGCCTTCCATGCCCACCGAGGCCAGTGCTGCCTTGGCGCGCTCGGTCCGCTCTTCGGCGGGAATTCCGGCGTAGATGAGCGGCAGTTCCACGTTGTGCAGGGAGGTAGCGCGGGCCAGGAGATTGAAGGTCTGGAACACGAATCCGATTTCCTTGTTGCGGATGCGTGCCAGTTCGTCGTCGTCGAGTTCGCTGACCCGTTGTCCGTTCAGCCAGTACTGGCCTTTGGAGGGCGAATCGAGGCAGCCGATCAGATTCATCAGCGTGGACTTGCCGGAGCCGGACGGGCCCATGATGGCGACATATTCGTTGCGCTGAATGCGCAGGTTGATGCCGCGCAGCGCATGCACCTGTTCGGAGCCCATGTCATAGGTCTTCCACAAGTCTTCGGTGGAGATCATGTAGGAATCGGGACCGGCCCAATTCGCGGGCTTATCGAATGGCAGGATCTCGGCAGTCGCCATCTTGCTCTCCTTCTCAGAGTCGGGCACACAGTCTCCTCGGACCGTTCTATCTTGGACGTTCTAAGTCAACAGACGTTACACGCGGCCCCAACTAACTGCTTTCCTCTTCTTTTTTCGGGGTTGAATTATCTATTTTGACACTCGTTCCCGGTTTCAGAGTGCGCAAAACCTTATAACTGCCGGTAATCACCTCGTCACCCTCCCGCAGTCCCTTGAGGACTTCGATATCGGTGGTACCGCTGATGCCGGTATCGATGGCAACGAACTCGGCCTTCTTGTTGCGGATCACGAACACGCCCTGAATTTCTTCTTTTTGCTTGGCGGCGTCGGGCGCGCTCGCGGCTGCCTGAACGTGGCCGTTGCCTTTCGCATCTTTCGGGATCAGATCCGCTTGCGTGCGAACCGTGAGCGCCTGAATCGGAAGGCTGAGCGCGTTGCTGCGGGTCGCGGTCGTGATTTTGGCGGTTGACGACAGTCCGGGGCGGAGGTCGGGGGGAGGATCGGCGAGCGTGACCACGACTTTGAAGTCCTTGGCTTCCTCGCTGGTCGAGGTGGCCTGGGAGGTGGCGACTCCGGTTGAGCGCACGATCGCGTTGTCGCCGATTTCGCTCACCACACCGTGGAAGATCTTGTGCGGAATCGCGTCGATGGTCACGTCGGCCGACTGGCCCAGATGCACGTTGACGATGTCCGTCTCATCGACCTTGACTTCGGAGGTGATGACCGACATGTCGGCAAGCGTCATCAGGGTGCTGCCGGGAGAGTTCTGGATTCCGATGACCACGGTTTCGCCTTCCCGCACCGGCAGGTTGGTGATGACACCGTCAAACGGTGCTTCGTAAGTGGTCTTCTGCAGCACATCGGCGACGCGCGTGAGATTCGCCTGGTTCTGCGTGATGTGCTTATCCATGGAGTCTTTTTGCGCCTTGGCTTGCGCCACCTTCGCTTCCGCCTGGGCCAAGCCGGCATCGGCGGATTCCCAGGCGGCTTTCTTGAGATCGTAATCCTGCTTCGCAATCAGGGCCGCGTTGTAGAGGCCCTGGGCGCGTTCCCAATCGAGTTTGGCATGCTCGGCGTCAGACTTGGCGCGGTTCAGGTCGGCAAGCGAGGTGTTGAGAGCGGCGACGGCGGCGACGGCGTCGGTTTCCGACGCCTGTACCGAAGCGCGCGTGGCGTTGACGTCGGCCGAGGACTGCACGTTCTCGAGCTGCGCCAGCAACTGGCCCTTCTTCACCCGATCGCCTTCCTTGACGTGCAGCTTGATGATCTTGCCGAAGGCATTGGCTCCGATATTCACGTAGGTCTTGGGCTTGATTTCGCCGGAGGCGCTGACCACCGCGGCGAGGTTCTGTCTTTGCACCCGGTCGGTCTGCACCGTGACCACGTTCTTGCGGCTCTGATATACGGTAATGGCCACGATGGAGACGAGCACCAGGGCCGCGCCCGCAGCGATCAATGCTTTCTTCCACGTCTTCATAATCGTTCGGTCGAGCCAGCCTCCACAGCCGCGGACAGACTCCGGAACCCTCGCAGGGAGCCGCTCACAGAACGGCGGGACCTTAGCGTCATTGCCTGAACAAGTTACGCTTCCGCCATGAGGAAAGTTCCCGAGGTCCGCGAAACCAGGTTCTTCCGTGCCGTTCCGGCAAGGTGCGACGACGAGAACCCAGTCTATTATATCTTGCCGAAGCGCCGGGCGGGGTCCGGTGAACTGCTTCGGCTGGACTGCAAGCGGCCGATTTGTCAGGGGTTTAGAGTGGTTCCGGGAGGGTGGGAATTCTTTTTCGGGCAGGCCACTTCTCCTTGCCTTGTTGTATCCAATAAACATAGAATCAGGTAGCTGACGTTTCTCTCGAGGTAGGCCCTTCTATGTTCTCCACAGGCGTTCGGAATCGTTGTGTGATTGGTTTGCTGGCGGGCGCGATGGCGTTTGCCTGGGTCTCGGTTTTGCAGGCGCAGGATCCGGCGCAGAACCAGGACGCAAAGCCGGCGGAGGATAAGGGGGCAGCTGCCCAGGGAACGCAGGTCGATCCGCTCAAACGCCAGATTCCGGAGAAGCAGCGCAAGGCGAACGCCAAGGCACTCAAGATCGAGTTGAGCAAGACCTATCGCAAGTGGCTGGACGAGGACGTCCGCTGGATCATCACCGACGAGGAACGGTCCGCCTTCATGCAGCTGTCAAACGACGAAGAGCGCGACCAGTTCATCGAGGCTTTCTGGCAACGCCGCGATCCCACACCCGACACCGAAGAGAACGAATTCAAGGAAGAGCACTACCGGCGCATCGCCTATGCCAATGAGCATTTCGCGGCCGGCATACCCGGCTGGAAGACCGATCGCGGGCGGATGTACATCGTGTTTGGTCCGGCCGACGAAATCGACGCCCATCCCTCGGGCGGCAGCTACGAACGCCCGATGGAAGAAGGCGGGGGCGAGACTTCGACCTTCCCGTTTGAAACCTGGCGCTACCGCTATCTGGAGGGCATCGGGCAGGAAGTGATGATCGAGTTCGTCGATACCTGCATGTGCGGCGACTACCATATGACGCTCGATCGCTCGGAAAAGGACGCGCTGAAGTACACACCGAATGCCGGGCTGACGCTCTACGAGCAAATGGGCATGTCGAGCAAAGCCGATCGGTTCACCGGGGGAAACGGTCTCGAACAGCTGGGTCAATCGCCCTTTTCTAACAATTTGCAGACCAAAGAGTTCGATCGGCTGGAACAGTTTGCCAAGCTGCAGGCGGCGCCGGCAGTGAAGTTCAAGGATCTGGAAGAAGTGGTCAGCCACAAGATCAGCGTCAATCTGATGCCCTTCGATGTGCGGGCTGACTTCGTGAAGGTCACCGGCGACACGGTGCTGGTTCCGGTTACGATTCAGATCAAGAATCGCGACATCACCTTCCAGAACAAAGAGGGTGTGGAGCGCGGCACGGTCAATATTTTTGGCCGCGTGACCACGCTCACCGGCAAAATCGTTCAGACCTTTGAAGACACGGTGCAAGTCGATGTGCCCATCGAGCTGTTGCCCAAAACCGCCGAGAACGCTTCGGTGTACTGGAAAGCGCTGCCGCTGCGTATCAGCCAGAACCGCTACCGGCTGGACGTGGTCGTCAAGGACGTCAACGGAGACCGCACCGGAAGCTGGAGCCGGGCCATCCAGATTCCGGACTTCAGCGAAGATCGGCTGAGCAGTTCCACGCTCATCATTGCCGATCAGATGGAACCGGTCGCGACCAAGAACGTGGGCACGGGCAATTTCGTCATAGGTACCACAAAGGTGCGTCCCCGCGTGGCGCCCTCCGATGGCAAGCCGATTTCGTTCAAGCGCAATCAGAAGCTGAATTTCTGGATGCAGGTTTACAATCTCAGCGTAGACGACAAGACGCACAAACCTTCGGCCACGATCGAATATAATGTGACCGACGCCAACAACAAGGCCGTCATTCATACCGTCGAGTCGACCGACACGATGGGAAACGTGGGCGATCAGGTGACGCTGCAAAAGACGCTATCGGCGGCGAACCTGCAACCTGGCTTGTACAAAATCGAGATCAAAGTGAACGACAACCTTTCCAAGCAGACCGTCGACCCCACGGCAACTTTCGCCGTAGAGTAGACTGCTTGCCTGGTTCCCCAAAGGTGGTGGGCGCGATGGTTCGAAAACTCGGGTTCCTGGTAGTCGTCGCAATCGCGGCCTCGACTGCAGCGGTTCCGGCCTGGTGCGGAACGGCGTCGGGCGCGATCTCCGGCTACGTCCGCGATGGCAGCGGCGCCCCGCAGATGGGCGCGGTGGTGGAAATTCTTGGATCGGCCGCGCAGGCGCTGAAAGTCTTCACCGACGATCGCGGCTTCTACTCGGTCGCGGCTCTGCTGCCCGGAAACTACAGCGTGAAGGTGAGTGCGCCCCTGTTTCTGCCCACGCTGCGCGAAAAAATCGGCGTGCGCGCCGGCGCGAAACTGATGGTGAACGTCACGCTGACCACCTTGTTCGAAGCCATCGAACTGGTCCCGCTGCGCGGTCCGGCCGACGATGACGATTGGAAGTGGACGCTGCGCTCGGTTGCCAATCGGCCCATTCTGCGGGTCCTCGAGGACGGCACGACCGTGGTCGCGCAGAACGGGGATGCTGGCGTTCGCGACTTGAAAGGTACCGTGAGCTTCCTCGCCGGTTCTCCCGGCGAAGGCTTCGGCAGCTCCTCCGATATGAGCGCCGGCTTTGCCGTGGAGCATTCCTTGTTGTCGACTGGCACGCTGCGACTGAACGGCAACGTCGGCTACGACGCCGACGGCCAGACCATCCCGTCGGCCGTGCTTCGGACCTCCTACACCAACAGCTACAACGGCATTTTCGAGCCGTCGATGGCCATCACCGTCCTCAAACTCAATTCGCCCGACATGAACAACGTGCCCGGGGCATCGCTGCAAGCCCTCTCGGTAACCAGTTCCGATCGGGTCGTGATCGGCGACCGGCTGGAGATGAAACTGGGCAGCGAGCTGCAAGCCATCCAGTTCATGGGCCGGGTGAACGCCTTCAAGCCCTTCGGCTCGGCCGATTTGCACCTGACGCCGAATACGGTGCTCGAATACCAGTACGCAAGTTCGATCCCCAAGCGCGGGCTGGGCGACGGTCAAGGCGAAGACCGTCTGGATTCGGCCGCCGCCGACCTGAGCGAAACCGCGCCGCGGATGAGCATTACCGGCTATACGCCGGCCGTCGAACGGGCCCATCATCAGGAAGTCTCGATCTCCCAGCGCATCGGCAAAAACAGCATGCAGGTGGCGTTCTATGCGGATAGCTTCGCCGATCCGGTGCTCACCGGGGTCGGTGAAATGGCGCCGGGGGAATTTTCCCTGGAATCGGGCGACGTGCTGCCCGACGTTTACTCGGGGACGTTCAGCTATCAGGGCAATGACTTCTCGACCCGCGGGCTGCGAGCGGTGTGGCAGCGGAAATTGTTCTCCGATCTGACGGCGACCCTCGATTACGCCTACGGCGGAGTACTGGATCTGAACCACGCCGACGTCGAACTGCAAGATGCGCGCCAGTGGATTCACGCCGAGCGCCGCCAGGCCGTGGCTGCCAAGTTCAGCGGAACTCTGCCCAAGGCGAAGACCCGCTGGATCGCTTCCTATCGCTATTCGGGGGGACAAACCTTAACGCCGGTAGATTTGTTCAATACTTCTGCCGGCCAATCCGCTCCGTATTTGAACCTCTGCATCCGGCAGCCGATTCCCGCCAGTTTTCTGGCCGGACACATGGAAATTCTCATGGACCTGCGCAATCTGCTCGCCCAGGGTTATGTGCCTGTAATGGACCGCGAAGGACACACTCTCTATCTGGTGCAGTCGGCGCGTGCCGTGCAGGGCGGCGTAGCCTTCAGCTTCTAGAACCCCGGTCTCCGGCCTCTCAAACGGCTGCGCGCCTCAGGCCGCAGCTTGCTGTAGCTGTGGGCAGGCCCGTGGCCGATCGAGGAATCGCCCGCCCTCCTTCCGTCTCCCAATCCCGGCCTAATGCCTTCCATCAATTCTTTCGATCAAGTCGGTCACTGATATTCCGGAGCGCGCTCGTTTATAATGCCGCAACTCTAGAGTGGCTTTACATTTGCGGTTGGCGGAACGAGGGGCTTGTCCCAGCACCCGCCGGGACCTTAAGGAGAACCGGAATGAAACTGCGCCTGTTAATGATCTTGTTGGTGATCGTTGTTCTGCTGTCGACAGCCACGCTCGTCGGCCAAACTTTTCGGGGGACAATTCTCGGCTCAGTGACCGATCCCTCGGGAGCGGTGGTGGCGGGAGCGACGGTCAAGGTGCGCAACCTGGCGACTGGTTTGGAACGCAGTACCGTAACCAGCGGCGACGGCAGCTATAGCGTGCCCGAGTTGCCGATCGGCTCCTATTCTGTGACCGTTACCCAGGCCGGCTTCCAGACCTTTGTCGCGACCGAAGTAGCCGTCGATGTGGCCACCGAACGGCGTGTCGACGCCGTCCTCAAGACCGGAGAAGTCTCCACCCGGGTCGAGGTTTCGGCCGACGAGTTGCCACTGGTCGAGACGACGGCCAACGAGCTGGGCGGAGTGATTACCGCGCAAACGGTCGAGAACATGCCGGTCAATGGCCGCGACTATACCAAGCTCATTTATCTCAATCCCGGCGTCGCCGGTTCTCCCGACCAGATTTCCGATTCTCCCGGATCGTTTGGTGAGTTCTCGATGAACGGCGCGCGCGGCCGCTCCAATAACTATTTGCTCGACGGCACCGACATGAACGATGGCTACCGCAACGACCCCGCCATTAACCAGGCGGGCGTGTTCGGTACGCCGTCGACCATCCTTCCGATTGACGCCGTGGCCGAAGTCAACGTGCTTTCGAACTTCGAGCCCGAATACGGGCGCAATGCGGGCGCGGTCGTCAATATTGTCACCAAGAGCGGCAGCAATACCATCCACGGAACCGCGGGCGAATATTTTCGCAATAACGCGCTCGATGCGCGCAACTATTTCAATCCCGTCGGTCAGCCGAAGGCCCCGTTCCATAACAACCAGTACGGCGCTTCGGCGGGCGGCCCGATCATCAAAGACCGGACTTTTTTCTACTTCGACTATGAAGGTCAGCGGGAACCGGTCGGTGTGGTGACCATCGCCAGCGTTCCGACCGGCAGTGCCGCGGATGGTTCGCTCCAACCGAGCGACGCCAGCAACCCCGTGATTGCCTCCCTGCTGGCGCGCCATCCCTGGCCGGCTCCGAACCTGGCGAAAGGTACCCTCTACGGGGCCGGCACGGCTTCGGTCGTGTCCCCTTCTTTTAACGACCTCACCAGCCTCATCGCCAAGGTCGATCACAGCATCAACCCCAACAACACCATTACCGGACGCTATTTCTTTGGGGACAGCATCCAATCGTTCCCTCTGGCGCTCACCGCCACCGGGGGCCAGCTGCCGGGTTTCAATACCTTTACACCGACACGCGTTCAGCTGGTCTCGCTCTCCTATACGCGCACCATCGGTTCGTCCAAGGTCAACGAACTGCGTTACGGCTGGAACCGGTTTGCCGAAGGATTCCTGCCTGCCGACCAGAGTTTCAGTCCCAGTTCGATCGGCCTGTGCGATGCAACCACCACCGGAGGCTGTGCGGGCGGGCTCAATGACCAGGGCCTCCCCATTATTCTGGTGAGCGGGGTCGCGCAACTGGGCGCGACCAGCAGCGTTCCGCGCCATCGTTTCGACAGCAACAATCAGGTCCTCGACAATTTCTCCTGGAAGATCAATCGGCACGGCGTGAAGTTCGGCTTCGATTTCCATCGCACAACCGTGCAGCAGTATTTCGACAAATACTTTCGCGGGCGGCTGAACTTCTCGGACTTGAGCGACTTTCTGGCGGGCGACATCGATGGCGGCTTCCAGTACTACGGCAACTCGATCCGCCATACTTTTGAGAACAACTTCGGTTTCTATGCCCAGGACAGTTTCCGCCTGAGTCCGAGGTTGACCTTGAACTACGGTTTGCGCTGGGATTACTTCGGCGTGGTTTCAGAGAAGAACAACCTGCTCAGCAATATCACCAATCTTGATGCTGTGAACGATACCTTCACACTCACCCAGGTCGGCCAGTCCGGACTGAGCAGCCTCTACAACCCGGACAAGAAAGATTTCGCTCCCCGTGTCAGCCTCGCCTGGGATATGACCGGGAAAGGAAAGACCGTGATCCGCACCGGCTATGGCATGTTCTACGACGCCTTCTCGCAGGACATGGTGCTTGGCCATTTGCCCTATTCGCCCTATTTTGATCCTGGACCCGCCTATAACAACATTGGCCCGGATCCGATTCTTTCGAGCGGTGCCAACACCTTCGCGAGTACCGGACTGCCCATTGTTTCCGGCAGCCCGGTTTTTCAGGCCTCGACCGGCTGTGGCTACGAGTGCGACACTTTCGCCTTTGATCGCAACATCAAAACGCCCTACATGGAAAATTACAACCTGAACATCCAGCAGCAGGTGACCGGCAAATCGGTGCTCCAGATCGGCTACGTCGGTTCGCAGGGACATCGCTTGTGGCGCTTCTTCGACATCAGCCAGCCCGGTCAAGCGCAGATTACCGCCGCCGATTGTCCGTTCGGCATCGCGACCTGCGCTACTACGGGCGCCATTCAGGACTACACCGTGCCGCGCAACTATGGCGCCAATCCCTACGGTTCGCTTTACATTCTGCAGGAAAATTCGAGCGGCAAATCCAATTACAATGCGCTTCAGACCAGCTTCCGAATCAATAGCTGGCACGGTGTTACCTCGATCCTGAACTTCGTCTGGTCGCGCTCCATGGACAACTCCAGTGATGGCGAAGATTTTGAACCGAACGCGGCACAGCCAAACGACAGCACCAATCCGCAGCTCGAGTACGCTCCTTCGAACTTCAATATTCCCCGTCGCCTCAGCTGGAATTTCGCTTACGATATCCCGAAGATGGGCGGCAGCTGGCAGACGGTGAAAAATGGCTGGGGGCTGAATAGCGTGTTGACCGTGCAGGACGGCCAGCCATTCCAATTCAATTACAACTTCGAGGATGATTTCAGCGGCAGTGGTAACGGGTTTGATCGCCCGGACGTGGTCGGACCTATCCGCTATCATCCGAACGATCCGTTGAACTTCGTGGACCTCAGTTCGTTCGCCATCCCATGCACGGTGGACGTGACCTCCGCGAGTGGGCTGGCCAGCGATTGCATTCCGGGCACCCGTCACTTCGGCGACGAAGGTCGGGACTCGCTGCGAGGCCCGTCTTTCAAGGAATGGAATTTCGCGATCTATAAAACTACCAACCTTAGCGAGCGGCTCAATATGCAGTTTCGCGCGGATTTTTTCAATCTTCCGAATCACCCCAACTTCGCCAATCCCTTCCTGCCCGCTTTCATCGCCGACCCCGGCATCCACGGCTTCCAGGTGGTTAACGCCGGGGGGGTAAGCCGCGAGGTGGGCAATGCCACGGGAGTGGGAAGCGGTGTGGTCACCGCTACCGGCGACGTGGGTATCGGCAATCCGTTTATCGGAGGAGGCGGGCCGCGGGGCATCCAGCTGGCCGTCAAGTTTACTTTCTAGCCCCTCTGAAGATCCCGGTGCGGACGCATCTGAAGAAGTCCTGCGGATCTGCGCTACGGCGAACGCAGAACGCATGCTTCGCTTGACTGTTTTGCCCGGAATGTTTTGTAATCGAGATTCACAGATGGGAAGGGCTCGGCCAGAACGACCGGGTCAAGTATGGTCAGAATCATAATGATGTCCTCGAGCAAGGCGATACACAGTAAGGGTCCGACAATGTTGAAAACGCGATAGCCCTGTGAGTTTCAGCTCTTCCCCGGCTCCTCTCGTTTGTGCGAGAGGAGCTTTTTTGCCGCAAATTGCGATACACTTCGACAGCATATGACTGGCAAAATCACTTCCGGATCCGACGAGCGGCGTTCCGGCCAGCGGCTACCGGTGCGTGTCCCGGTTAAAGTGCGTCACGAGGGCGCCGAGCGGCCGGGCCTGACGCGTGACCTGAGCTCTTCGGGAATCTTTCTCTATTCCGAATCCGGAATGAAGGCGGGCTCGAAGCTGGAACTGGTCATCATGTTGCCTCCCGGCCTGGGGATGGGTCCCGGAGGATGGACCATGTGCCAGGCTTCGGTGGTGCGGGTGGAGGAGTCGGCTGGCAAGGGAATGGGCATCGCCGCCTCGATCGACCGCATCGATATATTGCCGGAAATAAGCTGAGCAGCGAACCTCCGGAATTTCAAGCACCGCGCCAGGGGCCAACGGATCGCTTCCTGGTGAGCCACAAGAAGATGGGGATTGACGGCTCAAAGCGACTGCGGTTCGGCGCCTACGAAGCCGACCTGCATACTCGCGAGCTTTGGAAGCACGGCACGCGGATCAAACTTGTCGGTCAGCCCTTTGAGATCCTGGCGGTGCTGGTCCAGCGTCCCGGGCAACTGGTGACGCGGGAGGAACTCCGTATGGAGCTCTGGCCCGGCGACACGTTCGTCGATTTTAATCACGGGCTGAACGCTGCCGTCAACAAGCTGCGCGACGCTCTGTGCGATTCGGTCGGTAATCCCAAATACATTGAGACGCTGCCCCGGCGCGGGTACCGCTTTATCTCCGCCGTAGAGAATGTGTCGCTGGCCGAGCGGGCAAAGCCGGCAATTGCCCCGGTCTCGGCCGACCCGGGCCTCGAAGCAGTTTCCGTGGCCTGCAGTCCGCCCGCTTCGGCGCCTGCCGCTTGCAGTGTTCCCACTGGCGATATTCTCAATCTCGAGACCGTTGCCCCCTCTTCAGGCAAACCACGCCCATGGCTGCGGCGCGCTCTAACCGCCTCCGCCGTGATCGTGGGCTTGTGTTTTCTGGCGAACATCGGCATTCAGGATGTTCTGCGGTCGTTTCACCGTGCATGGCGGGAGAAAGGGGCCGCTGAAGCCGGTACCCATGCAATTCTCGCTCCGCTCACTGCCCTCTCTGACCTGACAGCCCAACCTGCATTTTCGCCCGATGGGACTCGTGTCGCCTTTCGCCGGGAGAGCTTCGTTCCCGGCAACTCCGGCATCTGGGTCAAACAAATTGGCGAAGAAAAACTGATTCAGCTGACAAACGGCAGAGATGATCGCAGTCCAGTCTGGTCTCCGGACGGCCGCAACGTGGCTTTTTCCCGCCTCTCGCATGCCAGGCGAACCATCTACGAGGTGCCTGCCACCGGAGGCGAGCCGCGTCGGGTGTATGAGACTGATCAGGTGCAGTCGGAAATGGACTGGTCTCCCGACGGCAGGACCCTGGCGTTATCGGCGAAAGCCGCGCTGGGTCAGCCCGCGATCTTTCTGCTGGCGCACGAACAGCACACGGCGCGCCAGGTCACCACGCCATCGGGAGCCGACCAAGACTGGGGGCCGGCATTTTCGCCCGACGGAAATCAGATTGCTTTTGTGCGCACCGACAACGTCATGGTCATGTCGGTGAGGGGCGGGGACCTTCGACGGCTCACCTCCGAACCGCTGCATATTCTGGGATCGCCCGCCTGGGCGTTCGATGGACAGTCCATCATTTTTGCTGCTCGATACGATGACCGTGCCGGCCTGTGGAGGGTTCCCGCCTCCGGCGGGGCACTGACTCCGGTCCGAGAAGCGGGCAATACGGTTTGGGATCCGGCCGTCTCCAGGCGGGGATTTCGTCTGGCGTTCGAGCTATCGAACAGCGCGCGCAGCATCGATCAGATCGATTTGGACCCGCCGGGCCAAAAGGCGCGGGCGCTGGTGACGTCGCTCAGTGGCGAGAACGCCGGGCAACAGCTATCTCCCGATGGCAGCAAACTGGTGTTTCAGTCGGACCGCACGGGGAGTTTGGATATCTGGGTGAGTGACCGAGATGGACAAAACGCGATCCAGTTGACGGCCATCGGCACGGCCGGATCGCCTCGTTGGTCGCCTGATGGCAAAGAAATTGCCTTCGACGTCGGCTTGGGACGGGACTGGCAGGAGCCTCGTGCCATTTTCCTGGTCAACGCCGACGGAGGAGCGGCGCGACCGCTGCTTGAGGACAACTTCAGCAACAATGTTCCCCGATGGTCGCGCGACGGCCAGTGGATCTACTTTGCCTCGAATCGGACGGGCGAGTGGCAGATCTGGAAAATACGAAAAACCGGCGGATCTCCTGTACAGGTGACACAACAGGGAGGATTTGCCGCCATGGAATCACCCGATGGCGAGTTTCTCTACTACGCCAAGCACAACTATGACAGTCCCGAGATCTGGCGAATTCCGGTCGCTGGCGGCTCCGAGGCGCCGGTATTCCCGGGCATTCGCCCACTCGATTGGGGCGCCTGGACGGTCCATGACCACGGCATCTGCTTTGTCGATTGGGACGCAGATCAGATTCCGACGATCAGCTTTTACGATTTTGCGGCGCACGGGGTAAAGCATCTCGCCGCACTCGACCGACCGCCGTTCTGGCTAACCGCTACCCACGACGGCAAGTCTGTAATCTTCGATCAACCCGGCCAGGAAGAAAATCATGTGATGCTACTCGAGAATTTTCGCTGAGAGGAATCCGGTGACGCAAAAAAGGCCGCCTGGGGCGGCCTTTTGCATTCCTGAGGAAAAGCTCTAGTTGCTGATTCCCGCGCTTGAGGGAGGCGGCAGTGGGACGGCGGCGGCGGCCGTGGCCGCTGCGGCTTCGTTCAAGATGCGATGGTGGATGGTGAAGAGGGCCAGTTCCAGCCGGTCGGAAACGCCGATCTTGTCATAAACGTTGCGCAGGTAGTTCTTGATCACCTGTTCGGTCGTGCCCAACTGCGTGGCGATTTCCTTGTTTTTGTAGCCTTGAACAATGAGCGCCACGATGCGCAGTTCCTTGGCCGTCAAGCGGTCGCGAACTCGCAGCCCGACCATATCGTTCTCGGTCAGTTCGCTCGGCACCGCCATGTCCTGCACCCAGCTTTCCCCGCGAGCAATTTTGCGTACACAGTCCACGAGCGCCGGACTGGTGACGTTGCGATACACGACGCCGTGAGCGCCCGCCGCCATGTACCGCTGTGCGCTCTCGCCGGTATCGGCGAGCACCACGACGCGGGTCTTGTTCTTGTTGGAAGCCGAGAGGACGGAATTGAAATCGGAGTGGAACCCTCCGGCAATGATCAGGACGGCGGCGCGAAACTTGTCGAGCGCCATGAACATCTGCTCGGCCGTTTGGGCCTGGGCCACGATGCGCATCTCGTCTTCAACCGCTAGCACTTTGGCTATGCCGGCTCGGAATATCGCCTGATTGTCGGCCAGAATAAGCTTTAACATGGATCGCTCCCGAATTAACTACGCACGAATTCGTATGAATCGATTACGCAAGCGACGCCCCGGTTGTCCCCGGCTTCGGCGCTGGCATGAGGCTCATCGGTCCGCACCACGCGGCCCCGGCACTGAATCACGACATCGTCCTTGCCACCGGTAACCTCGGGGGGCAAGGTGATTTCAAACTCTACGGGCGAGCCGACCTCGAGCGAGGCGTCGGCGCGGATGTACACACCGGCGGCACTTAGATTGCCGGTCACGCCGCTGGTGTCAACGGCGGCGTCTTCCTTGTGAATCTTGATCGGCAAATGGAGCGGAAACCTTTTCCCGGTACGCGCTTCGGACACGACTCCTCCTTTGCTGTCGCCTTTGCGCTTTCAAACAAAGGCAGAAAACCAAGCCAGAAAGCCACAAATTCCCAGCCAAACCCAAACGAGCAGCTAACGGGGTTATATCACACGGAATACTCCAGCAAAAGAACAGAACACTAGCGGGGTTACCGAGGTAATACCGGCAAAATCACGTGCTTTCGCGCGTCGCCAACCCCCGATTCACCCACAACATAGGGCGAAACCCGCAATACCGGGTGTGTTTCCCACCGAAACCCCGAAAAGTACCCAAACAAAAAAGCCACTCGAGGTTCGAGTGGCTCCCTTTGGCAACCTCGGGCGGTTACTTTTTCGTGTCATCTTTCTTCTTGCCCATCGGACTCTCTTTTGCTTCCTTGTAGCCAGCCTTGGTGGCGTCGGCCTCGGTCATGTACTGGCCGTGCTTGGTCTTGCCATACCAGGGATCGCCTTCCTTGTGATAGACCTTGCTCGACGTATTCACCCATACCTTGCCGCCGCCACCGCCGGGGGCCTGCGCAATCGTGGACGGGTCAACAGGCGCCGATTTCTTCTTTGCAGTCGGGGTAGTCGTTGGAGCGGTCGAAGAGGTAGCCGGCGCCGCCTGCGCCAGGCACAGGCTCGAAGCCATGGCCATCAACACCACCAGAGCAAACAATCTTATCTTTCGTATCTTTGCGATTTTCAAGAGTCTCTCTCCTTCAGGGTTAATTTGCGTGCTGAGTTCTTGCTTTGCAAACAGCCGAACCTTTACGGGGGAGGATTATACAGGGTTCCACCTGCCGGTCGACACCAGGGCCTTGCGACGCCCCATTTCAGCCGCAGGTCGCAATGGAAAAACTCAGGAACAACCGGCACAGAACCGCGATGGGCATGGCCTATTTCGAACCTCAGAGACTCGATGGTTTCCAGTTGGACTGAGTTGAAGCAACATGAGATGCGAACTTACTGGTTCTGTCAGTTCTGATATGGGAATTTGCGCAATGCTTGTTTGCGGACCAAGTTTGCTAATTGAAAGGCCGCCCCATAAAATAAGCGCTGGCGCCTAACCCTTCCTTAGTTGGTTTATTGCTCTTTTCCACAAAGCTTCCGCCATGAGGAGCCTAGTCGTGAGTCGGAACCGTCGAATGAGACCTATCCGCATGGTCGCCGGGTTGCTCGCCGGCCTGCTGTTCGCGGTCGTGGCGGTTCCAGTCGACGCCCAAACGGCGCCCGCATCCCATGCTGGAATCGGCTTTGGTCCTGTCTACGACGCGGCTCACGAAACCATTCTCAGTGGCACCATCCAGGAAGTCATCACCCGCCACGAAATCGGCAGTCCCGCTGGCATTCGCTTGTTGATCGCTGGCCCGCAGGGCCTGGTGGATACGCACCTCGGGCCCTACCTAGGCAGGGAAACGAAGGATGCGCTGCACGCCGGAGTGCCGGTGCGGATCGTTGGGGCAATGTCGTCGCTGTACGGACGGGAATACTTACTAGCGCGCCAGTTGAGCGTCGCCGGCCAGACAGTCACGGTACGAAGTGAACACGGACTGCTGGTGCGCGCCCGCTCCGCCCCGGAGACGAATGTTCGGACCGAAAACAAGACTCGAAAGACGTTCCCGGTTGAACAATGACCTACCAGGTGAAAATCCGCCAGGCGATAGTCCTCCTGATTACGATCACCCTGGTAGCGCTGCTAGCGGCGTGCGGTAGCTCCGGTAGCTCAGGTTCGTCGACGCCCATCACGGTTACGCTGAGCACGGTTCCAACGTCTCTGCAGGTGGCCGCGACGCAGGCCATCACGGCAACCGTCGCTAACGACTCGGCGAACGGGGGCGTTACTTGGAGTTGCGCTCCCGCCGGCACCTGTGGTTCGTTCAGTTCAAACCAAACCTCGAGCGGCGTCGCCGTCACCTACACCGCGCCGGTTAGTGTGCCCTCGAGTACGGTCGTGATCAAAGCAACTTCGGTTTCAAATAGCACTGTCAGCGCCTCGACCGCGGCCATCACCATCACCCCGTCCCCCGCCATCACGGTCACACTGAGCACGACTCCGAGCGCCTTGTATGTCAACGACACGACACCGATCACAGCGACCGTATCTGGCGACCCGGCGAAGCTGGGTGTGACCTGGAGTTGTGCCCCGGCCGGCGCCTGCGGTTCGTTCAGTTCAAATCAAACTGCCAGCGGCGTTGCCGTCACCTACACCGCGCCTTCCACTGTGCCGACAAGCACGGTCGTGATCACCGCAACCTCGATCAGTAACACCGCTATCAGCGCGAGCACCCCCGCGATCACGATTGATCCCGCTTCCGGGATCACGGTTACGCTGAGCGCGCCTCCACCTTTGTCGCTTGCTCCCGGTGGAACCGCAAGCATCGCGGCCACGCTAATGAATGACTCGGCGAACGGGGGCGTAACTTGGAGTTGCGCTCCGGCCAACTCGTGCGGTTCGTTTAACCCCACCGCTACCGCCAGCGCCGAGGCAACTGCTTACACTGCGCCCTCCGCGTCGGGCGTTGTGACCATCACCGCGACTTCGGTCACCGACAACGCCGTGAGCGCGAGCGCCACCGTCACCATCACCACTGCGGGTTCGGGAACCTTGACCGCCGGCAATTACGTGTTCACGTTGTCCGGTACCGACGCAAACGACAGCTTCTACAGTGTCTCCGGGGTGTTCACCCTCGCAAGCGACGGAGCAACCATCACCGGCGGCGAACAGGACATCGTCGACGACATCATTGAAGATCAGGATGGAGGTTTGACCGGCACGGTGGCTCCGGCCGGCGACGGTACCGGCAACCTGGTAATCACCCTCAACACCGGAGACTTCAACATCGGCCCCGCAGGTAATGGTGTCGAAACGCTGGTTGCGACCCTGGTTTCGAATTCGGCGGCCGTGATTTCTGAATACGATACCTGGGCCAGCTCGAGCGGAAGGCTGGACTTGCAAAACAGCACCGCCGCAACGGCTACTCCCTCCGCCGGCTATGCCTTTGTCGTGGGCGGTTGGGACCCGGGGCAAAATCCGCTCGCGATCGGTGGCGTCATCAACGTTGACGGTTCCGGAACAATCTCGGGGACTGGAAGCGTATTCGACGCGAATGATGTGGGCACGACCTTCCCGGACGAAACTTTCGCAGCCAGTACGGTTTCTGCGCCTGACCCCCAGGGACGGGTCGAATTTACCCTTGTGCCCACCGATTTCAACGATTTCGGAACCACGATCGTCCTCGCAGGCTACATTGTCGATGCCGGTCGCATTCGGCTGGTGGAAACCCTTGATGGCTATGGCGGCGCGACAGGAGGCACGGCTTTTGGCCAGGGAACAAACACCGGAAAATTCACCTCGATCTCGGGTAAGAGTTACGTGGCCGGATTAAGCGGTGGCGACACCTATGGAGGGTTTCAACTGGCCGGTTTGCTTGCTGCCGGATCCACCAGCTTTACCGGTACGGTCAACTTCAACGACCTCACCGGGAAAGCCGTACAGGCCCCGGATCCGGTCACTGAAGGTACGCAGTCCTACACTCTCGATCCCACAGGACGCGTTTCGATACCCGGCATGACCGACGGCAACGTCACCTTCAACCTGCAGCTCTACTTGGACGGGAATGGCAATGCGCTGGCGATTACGCTCGACAATACCGACGTACTCGCCGGTCTCGGTTACCAGCAAACCGGCGGCGGGTCGTTTACGGCCAGCTCTTTCAAAGGCACCTACGCTCTGAACGCCGTTGGCGTGGATCTGAACAACCATGACGAACTCGACGCCGTCGGTCCGGTCGCCGCGAACGGAGCCGGAGCCCTGGCGGGATCCGCTGACCTCAACTGGATCTTCATCAATGGTCCCACTCCGGATTTGCCTGTGTCCGGCACTTTCACCGCTGCGGCCAGCGGAATCTTTACCGGCACGCTCACGGGCCTGGATGTCACGACCGTTACCAATGGTGACGCCTTCGCCTACTACCTGGTCGACCCGACAAGAGTCATCGGGATCGAAACCGATCCCAACCAGCTAACGTTAGGATTCTTCCTGCTGCAACAGTAGACTCTCCGATTCGCATTCAAACGAGTAGCCCTCCGTTCGCCACCTGCTTTCTGACGCATGGTCACGCGCCGCCGCTCGCGACGCGCAGTTTCGGGTTTCCATTGACGCCGGTAACGACCCCGGCGACAAGGAGAGGGGCAAAATCCTCGAAGTGGAGAATGTGTCTCGCCAGAACCTCGGAGTATCCCGACACCAGCCGGCAACGTTTCGCACAGAGGGCCAATCGAACAAGGAATGAAGGGGCGGTGAAATGAAGGGGCGGTGAGCGGACAAAGGCAGAGGGCCCGATCAATCCGATGGACCATCCGATCGATCCGATCGAGCAAACCATTGACGGAGAAGGCTTTTCGGATTAGCATCGTTTGAAGGTCATCTCCGTAGAGCGGAACTACTTTGCCCATGATCAAGGCCATATACATGAAGATTTTGACCTGCTTGATGTTGGTGATTTTCCCCGCCGCCATGTTTGCGGCCGACCAACCTGCGGCCATGCTCTACAGCCACGGAACCGCATTACTTAACGGCGACAGTATCGAAAGGTCTTCGGCCATCTTTTCCGGTGACCTGGTAGAGACCGGCTCGGGCTCGGCGGCCAACATAAACGCTCCCGGCTCCATCGTTTTGGTTCTGAACGGCTCGCTGGTTCAGTACGAAGGCAACGCCGTCAACCTGGAACATGGAGGCGTAACCGTATCGACGTCGAAATCGCTGGCGACTCGCGCGGGCGATGTGAATGTGGCACCGGCCGCGAGTGTCTGGACGGAATTTGAAGTCAGGGACGTGGATGGCAGAGTCCAGATCATGGCGCGAAAAGGCGATCTGACCATCAGCGATGACAGCGGCACCAGCACCCTGGCACAAGGTCAGGAGACGACCCGGGACGACTCGCAGTCGCAAGACGAGAACCAGAAAAAGAAGAAGAAGAGAAGAGCAGCGGGCGCGGTTCCCGGCGCCGCAAACGGGGGGATCATGAGTTCTCCCTGGACGATTGGAATTGCCGGGGGTGCGGTTGCAGGTGGCACGATCTGGGTGCTACTCCAGAATGCTGCACCGGTGAGCCCTGCGGACTAGCAGCGCGGTTCCCCTAAAATAATCAAGAGCACCTTGGCCAGTCTGTAGCTGCGCTCAGTATGCTCGTGGTCCCCAGTCCAGTAGGTCCCCGACAGAATTCGCTCTTAACCAGAGAACACGAGAAGACCACCGTTCGTCCTAGGTCGCGAATCTGTATGTCCTTTAGAGTCGCGCTGCGGTGAGCGGTTCACGGCCTTCGGGGTAGACAACGGGGTGCTTTTCCTGCGCCCGCGGAACTCAGATGTAAGCTGCTGTTCAGAAGTGCCAGACAACGCCGCCGCCAGCGAAGATATTGTGTTGGCGGCTCCTGCCCGTATTCACACCGAGTTGCGGCACGCCCGACCAGAAATCTCGACCTTCACCGCGCAGGCTGAATCCGTGAAAGATCTTCACATCGAGTCCGACTCCGCCTTGTACCACGCCGGTGGTAGTCCCGCCTTGGCTCGGGTTCGTGCCCCCAAAAAGCAGATCAGAGCTTGGTGCGAAATGGCCGAACCCGCCACCGAAACTGACCCAGGGAACCACGGCCTGGTCGGGAAACGCGCTCAGTCGTGCTGACGGAGTTACGAAATAAGAGGCGTACTTGTTCGGTATTCTGTTGGGTAGCGCGGCGTGCAGATCCTGGTCGGGGTTCACCACAAATGGGACGTCCAGGGAAAGGGCCAAAAAGCCCCTGCCCATAGCCACGACCTGGCGGGCGTAATCGATTTCGAAGCTCAGTCCGTTGCTGAAGCGGAGGTCCGGGTCAAGAGCGGGGGCGCCTGCAATGCTTTGGTCAGGGTTGAAGGTGCGCCCAATGAGCCCCGACAATTCGTTCTTTTGTGCTGCGGCCTGTGCCACGAGGGTACAAACTGCCACCAGAACTCCGATGGTGAGTTGTTTCACCGACATTTCTCCTCCTGGAGTTGATTTGTTCCTTAGGACGCGAGCTTCTTTCCTCGCGCCTAGGTTAGCACAGCACCGATCTTTCCGCCGTCCGCCATCCAGCCACATCCGCGTCCGTTGCGCTACCCAACCTTCCATCCTAAAGGTTGATGCAGAATTTCACCGTACCGATTCGGTCAGGATTCGATTATTGCCCAACCGAGTACCAGGGCCCTTGATCGCCTTCCTCTCGGATGGCCCGAGTTCGCCTGGGCCCTGACGACTCACCCCATGGCCTGGCTGCAGCCAAGCCGCAAAGCACATAGAACAGCGCCGCATTGGCGGGAATTTGCAAATTGAAATCCACGAAGCTATGGAGCAGAATTCCCGTGCAGCCGAGCAATGCGGCGAGGGAGAGTGCCGCGTCCCATTGGAACTCCCAGCGGCGAGAGGTCGGTAATCCCTGCCGGTAGAGGCGCTCCAGAAACCACAGCATCAGTCCAAAGCCGAGTAACCCGGTCTCCACCAGAAGCTGCGCATAGTCGTTATGCGCTTCATTGACGAACAGGTTGGTCGGGAAGCTACGGAAACTTGGATAGATGGTCGAAAAAGTCCCCAAGCCCCAGCCCCAGATTGGCCGCCTGGAAAACATTTTCAAGCTATCTGTGGTGATACCCAGACGGATGCCAGGACTCAGATCTCCGAGGCGCCCGAGCACTTGCCCTCGGCCTACGAAGATCAACAGAACCAAAACCAAAACGCACACGGCCATTGATCCCATCGCCAGGCGAGGGCTACGCCTCTTCCCCTGAGTGAGTGCTGCGAACAATGCCATTTCGACCACGAAAGCAAGCATTCCTCCGCGCGAGCCGGAGAGGAAAATCGTGCCGGCCATCAATACCGCGCAAGCCCCAACCAGGGCTCGCTTCCCTCCAACCAGCAGGTGTCCCATGCTGACCACAAAGGGAATCGGCACCAGCATCTCCATCAGGCCGGCATAGTGGTCGTGGTCGACGTAACTTCCGTACATCGAGCCCCGGAAGTGTGGGCTATGAACCCAGAAAATTTTGCCGTTAGATGTCAACTCCTGGGCGAGCGCAAAAAATGCGTACCCGGCCCCGAAAGCAATCATCACCAAGGAGAAGACCTTGCGAGTGTGTTCCTCGCGGACGCACTCCGCTCCGATGAGCAGCACAATTCCATAGGAAACGTATTGCAGCGCTTCGTATTGAGTAATGTATCCGTAGGCAGACCGGCGCAGCGCGAGTTGCGCGAGGATGAGGATGAAAAACAGGAAGGCCGGCAGGTACAGAGAATTTTTCGACAGTTTCAGCTGCCGGGAAATAATCTGCTTTGCCGCCCAAACCACGAATAGAACTGCCGCCCCGGCCTCGAAGGCGAACGTCGACCACGCATCAACGGCGCCGAAGGCCAAGACCGCGAACACCAATAGAGCGCACAGACCTAGAACGAGAACCCATTGCAGGATCTCGCCAGCGTGCTCAGGCAGGCGCTTCCGCCGAGTGGCATCGGTCGTTTCGACAATCTCATATGAGGATATTTTCAAATTCACCGATCCTCAATTCGATTTCTCCACCAGCCTGAGGTCGTCGATCCAGAGCTTGCCCCGGATCAGGGGTGCCGCCGGCTGGCGGACAATTCTCAAAGTTACTAGATTGGTGTTCGGGCCGGTTTGGAATCGTGCTCTTTGCGGATGCCAGGGATTGGTGCCCAGGAGATCATCGGTGAGAACGTAAGACGCATTGGTGTATGCATCCGCGATGGCAAACCGCGGGCCGCTGGCACTATCGATGTCCTGGGTTCTCGATTCGGCACTGAATTCGTAATCCGTGTTTGGCTTTACCGGGATGAACTGGAAAATGCCTCCGTCGCCGGGATTTTGGCCGTCAAAGGTGATCGAAAGGGATCGTGTTCCTTCGAAGAAATCGCTGGTATCGATGGCTAGCGCGGCATGCGGGTTTGATTCGTACCACCAGTCGAAGCCCGCGTTCAGCAGGTTTTCCTCGAACCCCCCATTGACGATCAGGTTTTCACGAGAGGGAAGATAGGCCCGAAGAGAGCGATCGATGCCCGCCAGTTGTTGCCAAGCAGTTTGTGCCGCCGCGACTTCCTGCTTCGCGATGAGAAATCGAAAATAGGGGAATGCCGCTTTTGTCGGAATCTCCTGGTTCAATCCGATCAGATGGTTCCAGACATTTTCCGCCGCAGCCAGTTCCTGCTTGGCGATCAGCAAACGCAGAAACGAAAGGTACAGATCCGGTTTCGGCGGCAGGGCCTGTGCAAGAATCCGATCTGTGTCTCCGGTCGCCCGCCAGCAAAGCTGAAGCGTCGCGGCGATCGTATCGGGGTCTGAGTCGTTGGCGAGGACGATGCGGAAATAACGCAGTGCCTTCTCTCGATTGCCCTGAACCAGGAAGAAGTTCGCGGCCTCCCAGGAAACATGCGGGGTGGTTGGGTCGGCTGCCACAGCACGCTCCACGCTCTTTTCCTCGTCTTCGCTGCGGCCCGCGATCTGGTAAGCACCGGCTAAATCCAGCCAATAGCGCGCTACGTACGGATTTAACTGCACTGCGATCCGATAGCTTGCAATTGCGTCATCCAGGCTTACGCCCGACAACGCCAGGTTTCGGCCGAACAGGTCGCGGTATTCAGCGTTAGACGGTTCCAGTTGAATGGCCTGTTTCAGATTTGGTACGTCCGGAGTTGCTGCCAGGCGGGAAGCGAGGTACTCCTTCGAAGCGAAGAGCAGATACAGCCCTACGACAACCAGGCAGGCAAAAGCAAAGGAAAGTCTTCGGAGTGGGGAAAGCAATTCAATCGGCTTCTGATCCATACCGGTGGAGACGCCCTTTGCGCCAATTAAGTGGCTGCATAGTAATTGCGGTCAACCAGTTCACGAAACTTTGCTGGCAGTGGCAGTCTCGTCTTGGCGTGAGGCCTCATCATAGTAGTGGTGCGCGTCCGGCCCGCCATAGGCGTAGTAATGGTCGTCGCTCGAACGGAGATCAAGCGCGTTTAAGACAATACCCATAACCCTGCCGTTCACGTGCAACAGAAGCTCGCAAGCCCGCCGCAGGGCAGGTTTGGAAGTCTTCCCCGCACGCGCGACCAGTATGATTCGGTCCGCCGCAGGAGACAGCACCACTGCGTCGGTCACGGATAGGCATGGAGGCGTGTCAATGATGATATGGTCGAACTCCTCCCGCCAGCGCGTCATGTGATCCCTCATGACGGTCGAGCCAAGCAATTCAACCGGCTGAGGTGGGATCGGGCCAGCGGGCAGAATCCACAAGTTCGGCACTTGCGTAGACGGAACTATCACATCTTCGATTTTGTCGACTCCGCTGATGAGTGTACTGAGGCCTCCACGAGACCGAAAGCCAAACAGCCTGTCAATGCCAGGCCGGCGGAGGTCCGCATCGATGAGCAATACACGGCTCCCGCGCTGGGCGAGTACCAAAGCGGAATTTGCGCTGATCGTGGTTTTCCCTTCCTGCGGCAGGGCACTGGTGACGAGTATCACTTTGGGCGGGGCACCAAACGAGGAGAGAAGAATCGAAGTGCGGAGCGCTCGGTAGGCCTCCGCTGCTTCTGATTTTGGCCGTGTGAAGGTGACGAGAGCCGGCAATGCAGACTTCTCGGCCTCCGCCGATATTGCTTTCAGCCGTTTACGCAAAGAGCTGCCACTGGAAAGCTGCAGCGGTATTGTCCCCAATGCTGGCAGCGCCGAGATCGCGCTAAGCTGTTCCATGTTCCTGACGCTCGTGTCCAGACTCTCTAGCACGAATGCCAGTCCAATGCCGCAAGCAAGGCCGAACATAAAACCGAATTCGATATTTCGAGGTACATTCGGTTTGATGGGGAAAGTCGGAGGTCGTGCGACGTCGACGACGCGGATATTGCTCGATCTGAGACCCGCGCTGACACCGGCTTCCTTCAACCGCTGTAGAAGATCCTGATACAGCTGGCGGTTCGAATCCGCATCGCGTTTCAGCACCGAGTACTCAATCGAGCTTTCGTTGAGTTGGTTAGCCTCCTGCTTCTGCTTATCGAACGCCGTGGTCAGCAACATTTCCCGCTGAACTGCAGCCAGATACTCGTCGCGGGCTCCATGCTGCACCCTTGTCTCTTCGGCTGCGATTTCCGTCCGCACTTGTTTGAGCTGATTGCTCAGTTCGACTACCTTGGGGTATGCGGAACCGAACTGGGTTGTAGCCTGTGCGTATTGGGTATTGAGGTCATTCTCCTTCTCACGCAACCTCTGCAGCATGCCGCTCGTGGCACCGCGGGACGTCTCAGCGAATGCGGCAGGGTCCCCAGCTACGGCGAGTTTGTAGATGGATTCCTTCTGAATGCGATCGGTCTGGGCCCCTGTTAACTCCTTGTTCAATTCGTCCAGCTTGGCGGTAACGATGTTCTGTTTCTCGTCCACTCCGAGAATGCTGTGGTCCTTCTGGTAACGGACAAGCTTCTCTTCGGACGTTTGGACCTTCAACTGAAGGTCGGCGAGTTCCGTCGAAAGCCAGTCAGAGGTCTGGGTGACCGACTCATATTTTGTCCTGAAGTTCTCCTCGATAAATGTTCTTACCAATCCATTGACGATTTCCGTTGCCAGGCGCGGGTCTGGATGGGTGTAGCTAATCTGGACGAGCCGCGAACCTGGGATCAACTGGACGTTTAGCCCACCGCTAAAAGCGCCGAGCAAGCCAGCTGCTTTCGCCGGATCAGGTTGCATGCTCGAAACTCGAATAGAATCTTCAGTTTGTGGGGGTGTTGCACCCACGAACCTCGGGTCCTGGTCAAGGCGCATGGCTTCGATCACCTTCATGGCCAGAGAATCGCTGCGAAGAATCTCGGCTTGGGTCTCGAGCGCTACGTCGTAATCGTAATCACCAGAACTATTCTCGCTGTCCTTGAACCCCAAGATGTTTGGAGTTTCCGGAAAGATCGCAATCTTCGATGTTGCCTGGTACAGCCGAGTCGTCCTGAGGGTGGCGATTACGGAGAGTGCAAAAATTATGGCTAGAGTTGCTAGAACTGTCCATCGTCGTTTCCTTAGGATTCTCCAATAGTGGAAGATCGGGCTTTCTTCGTGAGCGAAGGACGGATATGTCGACTGACTGCCTCGAACTACCACCGGTAAATCGAGTGGTTCCAATGCTTCCGACTCGCCGGAGTTGTTGTGTCTTGACTGCAAATCCATCAATCAGGCCCCAGAACCCCGTCAACGGCATACTTGCGACCCGCAAACGGAGTTCGTCCTAGAATGGTCGAATTTTAACATCTTCTCCCCGTTTTTCACCGCACAACTTTTTACCTACAGGGAGTCCTGTATATGTCTTCCGGCCCAAGAATCCTTGCCAGGTGCCGGAACTCGCACGACTCATCGCGGGAAAATACTCGCGAGGAGTCGGATTGGTACAGCAAACGGGGGCACCTCAGAACGACGAAGAATTGAGTAGCCGAGAACTGGCTTCTAAAGGATTTGCGCGGACTTCCTCGCAGGAGTGCCAACGGGCGCGGACGCGCCGAAGAACCTGATCACAAAATGCGCGGCATGCCAAGCCAGAGTGCATCGCCTTTAAAGCCACGAGCGTGTATCTGTGCGCGGTAATTTCAATGCCCCTCCGCCCCGCCCCTATCCTCGTGCGCAGCGTCACTTGCACGAATTGGGCGCTTTCACCTACTGTGTTCTCTTCTCATCTAACGCACTCTTGTCGCGAGAAGGAATATAACTTGAAAATATGCCGGTAGTTCACTTTTCGTTGCAGAACGACAACGCAGAAAGGGTGGTGCCCGAATGAGTAGAGGCCGGACAGTTCTTGTGACCGGTTCCTGCGGTCTAATCGGCTCGGAGGTGACGCGCTCGTTCGCCCGACGGGGATTCTGCGTTACGGGAGTCGACAACAACCATCGGGCCGTCTTCTTCGGACCGGAGGGCGACACGAGCTGGGTGCTCGGGCAGTTGCAGGCCGAGATTCCAGACTACCACCACGTCGCGATCGATATTCGCAATCGCGAAGCGGTCCAAGCTCTGATGGATGAACTGAAGCCGGACCTGATCATTCACACCGCGGCCCAGCCGTCGCATGATCGCGCTGCAACGATCCCGTTTCTCGATTTCGAGGTGAACGCATTGGGAACGCTTCACCTGCTTGAGGCGGCGCGCCATTCTTGTCCTGAGTCGCCCTTCATTCACATGTCTACGAACAAGGTGTATGGGGACCGGCCCAATACACTGCCGCTTGCTGAACACGAAACGCGCTGGGACTACGCGGCCCCAGCTTTTGAGCACGGCATCGCAGAGGATTTTTCGATCGACCAGAGCAAGCACTCTATCTTCGGCGCATCCAAGGTCGCGGCCGACGTTATGGTGCAGGAGTACGGCCGCTATTTCGGTATGCCCACTTGCTGCCTGCGCGGCGGTTGCCTCACCGGCCCGAATCACTCCGGCGTAGAGTTGCACGGATTCCTCAGCTATCTGGTGAAATGCAACGTGGAACGGCGCGAGTACAAGGTATTTGGATACAAAGGCAAGCAAGTGCGCGACAACATCCATTCCGAGGATGTCGTGAGCTTCATGTATGAGTTTTCGCAGTCTCCACGCGTCGCCGAGGTCTACAACCTCGGCGGTGGGAAGTCTAACTCCTGCTCCATTCTGGAAGCATTCCGTTTGGTTGAGGACGTTACCGGCAAGAAGATGAACTGGCGCTATGTCGATGAAAACCGAATTGGCGACCACATCTGCTACTACAGCGATCTGCGGAAGATGCAAGCGCACTATCCTGAGTGGAGAATCGTCAAGACGCTGCCGATGATCTTTGAGGAGATCGCCGCGGGTTGGAAGCAGCGCCTGTGGGTCAGTGCCTTATGAGGATTCTCATTTCCTGGGGTCAGCGGCTTCGTGGAAAGTGCGCTCGCTGAGTGCCTGCTCGGACCGGGTGGAAGCCTTACTTGTAGAATGCCTCCACCTGTCGGTTTCTGGCGTCGGAAATGGTGGCCCTCCAATATGGCGCCTGGTTCGATTTCCCGGCATGGGTCACTCGTTGCGGCGTGCTCCCCGGTGCAGGACAGTTCGGCACGCCGGCCCTGGGAACGCGCACGTTCGGCGCTGACCGATGCTCTACATTGGATTCAACGTCGCCGGCTATTAGATCCGGGGCGCATTTCACTTTCGTGATCTCGCAGCCCTGCTCGTCGCTCAAATGCGACCCGATGCGACAATGCGTCTTCACGGATGGTGGGGGCACCGCCAACACGATATCGTTGTCACAGCTCACCACCTGGTGCGACGAACGATTCGGGCGCCATGTCCGGTCCCCTAATCCAGAACAAGGCATGCCTGACGTCTCTTGGGTGGCGATGGAGAGCCGACTCACAGGTGAACTTGATCCACTCTTTGCGCGGCACGGCACTCGCATCTGCTAAGGCGCTTTGTTTTCGTGATCGCCGGCCTCTTGATCTCGCCCTTCTTTTTTTTTCATCTATAATTACACCTCGATCATTTTTCGGGGAGTTTGATTAGATAAAATGGATTCGGTTACTGGGCGCTCGCCGGACGATTACGGTTTGGCAAGAATTGCGCCTGAAAACATCGCGCTTGCTTTAGCCAGCGCTCCTTCCCCCGGCCGCATTGAACCGCCCCAGGGCTGGTTGGAGCTGCACCTTGACGAAGTCTGGCAATACCGTGAGCTCCTTTATTTCTTCGTCTGGCGCGATGTCAAGGTTCGATACAAGCAGACAGCCATCGGTATCGCATGGGTTGTTCTGCAGCCACTAATGACGATGGGTATCTTCACCATTTTCTTTGGTCGTCTCGCAAAACTTCCTTCCGATGGCCTCCCCTATCCTGTTTTCTATTTCGCCGCGCTTGTCCCCTGGACCTACTTCTCCACTGCCCTCCAAAGCTGCACCAGCGTCGTCGTGGATAATCAGCGCGTCATCACTAAAGTTTATTTCCCACGACTCGTCCTCCCACTTTCCGCCGTCGTTTCTGGCCTGGTGGACTTTGCCATCTCGTTCGTCGTCCTCCTCGTGGTCATCGCCATCTACGGCATTAAGCCCACGCTCGCCGCGTTTTGGCTGCCCGTACTGCTATTGCTCGCGGTGCTCACTGCGCTCGGCGTCGGCCTTTGGATGTCTGCGCTCAATGCTCTGTACCGCGACGTCCGCTACGTCATCCCTTTCGTCGTTCAGTTTTGGATGTTCGCCTCCCCCGTTGCCTATCCCAGTTCGCTCGTGCCGCAACGCTGGCGTTGGCTGTACGGACTCAACCCCATGGCCGGCGTTATTGACGGATTTCGATGGGCCCTGACGGGCCAGGGTGTTGCCCCCGGCCCGCTGATGCTCGCCTCCGCTTTCGCAGTCATGGTCGTGCTCTTCGGCGGCCTTTTGTTCTTTCAGCGCATGGAGGGCACCGTTGCCGACCGCGTCTAGTTCCGCCTTAGGTCTTTACCGTTGCAATGTCGCGGGGTGCCGTGGCCGTTGGGCCTCAGCGGTTGGGGTCAACGATCAATGAGCGCGGTCGTCGTCCATTGCGAAGGCCTTAGCAAGAGCTACCATCGCGGCGCTCTACAGCACAGCACGCTCCTCCGTGATCATCTTAGCCGCATGCTGAAATCTCCGTTTTCCGTCTTCCGCCGCACCAAAGATGAAGTCTTTTGGGCCTTGGAAAATGTCTCCCTCGAAGTCCGCGAAGGCGAAGTTCTTGGCCTGATCGGCCGCAATGGCGCCGGCAAGACTACCCTCCTGAAAATCCTCTCGCGCATTACAAAACCGACCGCCGGATGGGCGGAGATTCATGGACGCGTTGGTAGCCTCCTCGAAGTCGGCACCGGCTTCCACCCGGAACTGACGGGCCGCGAGAACACCTTCCTCAGCGGCGCAATCCTCGGCATGGGAAAGAGCGAGATCAAGCGCAAGTTTGATGAAATTGTTGCTTTCGCCGAGCTCGAACAATTCATTGATACGCCTGTAAAGCACTATTCCTCCGGGATGTACGTGCGGCTGGCTTTCGCGGTGGCGGCGCATCTGGAGCCAGAGATTCTGTTGGTGGATGAAGTGCTAGCGGTCGGGGATGTTAATTTCCAACGGAAGTGCTTAGGAAAAATGGGGAATGTGGCCCGCCAAGGCCGCACCATCGTTCTCGTTTCGCATCAAATGAACCAGATGCGACGGCTGTGCCACCGCATAGCGTGGGTAGACGCCGGTAAAATTAAAATGACTGGCGAAACACACGAAGTGGCCAATGCCTATGAGTCGTCTATGGCGCGGGGGTACCAAATAGCCGATCCTGATCGCGAGGGCGAACGACTCCAGCAAGATGGGGTCACAAAAGCCCGTTTTGTCCGCTGGCAGATTGGGAACGGCACCGATGATGCTGCCTATACGCTTTCGACGTTGGGACAGATAACGGTTAGTTTTATCTTGGAAGTCATCCGACCAATCGAGCACGGCGAACACGGCGTAGCGTTATTTAGCGCCGACCGGCAACTTATCTGGGCTCGCGCCGTCCGTGATCTTGCATTTCAACCGGGTATTCACATCTTATCTTTCAAATTTCCAATTCTTCCACTGCGCCCCGCACCATACCAGTGGCAGGTGACTATCTGGGAACAGAGTGAGATGCTAGACCACTGGGATTGCTTGCCGGAGCTAAATGTTGCAACCGAGATTCACCAGCACCATATGGATCAATGGAACGGCATTCTAAATCTGCCTGCGGATTTTGATTCGGAAGCCTTGAAGGAGACAACCATTGGATCTACCCGCATATCTGATGCTGGAGCATTGCGATGAGTGTACAACGATCGTTTGCGCGTAGCTGACCGAGCTTAGGGATTCTCTTGGGCTGCGATCTGCTGTCGGATGGGATGCCGACTGGGCTGGTTCTTTGGTCTTCGGCGCTCGGGACTGACGAATTAAAGACTGAGGAGTTCTATGGGTGCCATAAGGTTTGGAGTTCCGAGAGAACTCGTGCTTTGGCTGCGAGACACGTTCAGGGTGAACGTGTTCGTTGAAACAGGCACAAACCGAGCAGAGACGGCAGTCTGGGCATCGGCAAACTTCGAAAGTGTTTTCACCATCGAGGCCTACGAACCTCTTTATCAGAGGGCTATAGAAGCTTTGGGCGAGCGCAAGAACATCCAATTTCTCCATGGCGACAGTCGCACCCACATCAGGTCTCTACTCAGTGTTCTGGCCGAGCCGGCGATCTTTTGGCTCGACGCCCATTGGTGCGGTGAGCACACCTTCGGCAAATCTGACGAGTGCCCGGTTATTGGAGAGTTGGAACTGCTCAACACTAGCAAAGTGGCCCATATAGTGCTCATTGACGATGCGAGGCTATTTCTTGCGCCTCCGCCTCCCCCTCACGAATCTAGTCACTGGCCGGACATCACTACGATTTGTAAATTACTATCCATGCATGACACGAATCGCTACGTCGTGGTGCACGATGACGTTATCATTGGAGTACCGGACGTCGCGAAGTCCCGATTGATCGAGTTCATCCGGGACGAGACGCTCAAAAGTGGTTTGCAGCCGCGGGACATGACTGTGCGACGAACTCCTTTTAGCTGGACAAGGGCAATTATAGGTAGGCGTACATAGACATGAATAGCAAGACGGCAGTCAAGCTCCTCAGAGCGCCTTTTCGAGCGTTTGGCGTAGATCTAGTGCGATGGCATCCTCCCAAGCCTGAACCCGTGATCACGAACAGGGAACTGGAAACGATGACGGCGGCTTTTGCCCCCAAGTACAAGCCGAAAGATCATTGGTTTGTAAAGTCTGGGATCAAAACAATCCTGGATGTTGGCGCGCATATGGGAGAGTTCGCGCAACGTATCCGGGCTATACTCCCCGAGCCTGATCTAGTCTGCTTCGAGCCGCTCCGTGAGCCATTTTTAACCCTCTCACAGAGATTTGCAGGACAACCGAACTTCCGTGCGCTTCAGTGCGCACTTGGTGAGAGGGCAGGGCGATGTGAAATTCATCGCAACGAATATGCCCCAAGTTCATCTCTGTTGCCGATGACTGACTTACACAAGCGATCATTTACGTTCGCGCTGGGGGAGGAAACAGAAATAATCCAAGTTCGGCGGCTTTCTGATGTAGCTCAAGAACTCAATTTGCGTGACCCCCTGTTGCTCAAGCTTGACGTGCAGGGTTTCGAAGATAAAGTGATTATCGGTGGTGAAGATGTCGTCGCGCGGGCAAAGATCGTTATCGTCGAAGTTAGCTTCCAGTCCCTCTTCGAGGGAGGCCCATTATTTGACGACGTCTATCGAATTCTCAAGACACGGGGTTTCACCTACAATGGAAACTTCGATCAATTACTTAGCCCCGAAGACGGTCGTCCCCTTCAGGCAGACGCGATATTTACCCGTGCATGAAGGGTGTCGTTGAATGAGCCTCCGTCTTCTAATAATCTCGAGTGCGTTCCCACCCGTGAGGGCGCCCGAAAGTGGACATGCGGTATTTCTTTGCGAACACCTGGCCCGGGCAGGTGTCGAAGTCCATCTGTTGACAAACAAAGGTAACGCCTTTGACGGCCCACTACCATCCGGAGTAAAAGTCCACTCCGTTATGGATAACTGGAGTTGGAAGCAACTAATAAAGCTCTTGCATTTCATCCGCTCAAATCGTTTCGATACAATCCTGTTGATTTACATCGACTGGATTTATCAATGTCATCCGATGATCACATTTCTCCCCACTCTTGTCAGACGGCTGTGCGGGACGAGAACTGTCGTTACTCAACTTGAGAATGAAAGTGGTCTCAGCGGTATGCTTACGAATAATCAGGTGTGCGGCAGGTTAATGAGAGCTCTGGTTGTATCATTGGTCGGTCGGAAGAATGTTCATCCTAGCTATGGAACCTTGTTGCGTGATAGCAGCCACATCATCGCATTAAGCGCACATCACTTAGATGCATTTGCAACGGCATACGCCGGCGTTCGCACGAAAGCTGAGATTATTCCTGCGCCCTCATTTATTCGCATCCCTGATGAAGATGCTGGTTCTGCGCGCCGTCGTGGCCGAGAGGAGTTAGGCCTCCAAGAAGACGAAATTGCCATAGTTTATTACGGTTTTTTGTATTCACTGAAAGGAGTAGAAACGCTCATTAGCGCATTCGGAAAATTACCGACTAACACCCGGTTGCTGATGGTCGGCGGGACGGAAGACGAAGTTTATGCTAGAAGTCTGCGCGAGTTGAGTCACAAAGCGGGAAGAGCGGACCGTATACTCTGGATTGGCCATTGTGATGACGAAAAGTCTTCCTTATATTTGTATACCGCTGATATCTGCGTTCTTCCTTTTAACGTCGGTGTTCGTTTAAACAACAGTTCGTTTGCGGCCGCCGCAGCGCACCGCCTGCCTATTGTCAGTACACGTGGCGAAATGTTGGAAGAGCCTTTCGTCGATGGAGAGAATGTTCTGCTATGTCCACCCAAGGACCCCGCCGCGATGGCAGAGGCGATAAACGAGTTGATCAAGCATCCAGAACTACGCTCACGCTTGCGGTCGGGAGTGCAGCGACTAATGGAGCAATACTTTGCTACAGATAGGACTATTAGCTCCACTTTACGCTTGCTATCGGGTACCACCACTTCCATTCATAATGCACAATTAAAAATCCCGTCGGCGTTGAACGGGAGAGATCACTTAACTCGGTGAATACAAGGCGCTTGATCTTGCTTCAGAGCGATGACGGAGGGTTAGATACTTGATGAAACCAGAGTATCACGCAAGTCCGATCGATCCACCGAGTTCCTACGTTGTCGCGGAGAGCGGTGAGGGGCTGTGCGATTTAGTGCATCGATCCGGCGGAAAGACGGTGACTATTTTAAGCTTTTATGATCTTAGACCGGGATTAAAGGGAGAGTGCCACGAAGTCCTGGATAGCCGGGAGGTTCCTGTGATGTGTTCTCTCCCCGAGCTTCAAAATCAGCGGACTAACTTCGACCGGGGGGAGCCGTAATCATGCGAGCGTTCGCGTTCCATCTTCCGCAATTTCATCCAATTCCCGAGAACGACGAATGGTGGGGGAAGGGGTTTACGGAATGGACAAATGTTGTCAAAGCCCGTCCGCTGTTCTCAGGGCATCACCAGCCGCACCTACCCGCTGATCTAGGATTTTACGACCTCCGTCTACCAGAGGCCCGGGCTGCTCAAGCTGAGCTTGCGGCAAGCTATGGAATCCACGGTTTTTGCTACTACCACTATTGGTTCAATGGGCGACGGTTGCTCGAATGACCACTCGACGAAATTTTGGGCTCGGGTCAGCCCGATTTTCCTTTCTGCCTGTGCTGGGCCAACGAGAGTTGGACGCGGGGTTGGTTGGGGCAGGAGCGGGAAATATTGATCTCACAAACCTATAACCCGGGCGACGAACTAATGCATGCGCGCTGGCTGGCGAAGGTTTTTGCCGACCGCAGATACCTGAGAAAGAATGGGCGAGCGATATTCCTTGTTTACCGGCCGGGTAATTTACCCGAACCAACACGTCTCACCGACACACTGCGCGCTGAATGTGACAAGAACGGGGACAAGGACCCCTATCTGATCGGAGTGGACGCGCATCGTGTGGGTCGAGATTTTAGAAAAGACGGCTTCGACGCCACGCTCGCATTCGAGCCACAGCTTGGAGCTCTCCCAGGAGCGTTCGAGGACGCCTTTAGTTTCAGAAAAGTTTTGCGGAATTCGCGCCTTGGGGTGATGAGCGGGAACCTGAAGGTATACGACTATACGGAAGCGAGGCAGAGAATGTCGTCGCTGGTGCGGCCGTTCCCGACGATTCCTTGCGTCTTTGTAGGCTGGGACAATACACCCCGCCGGGGGCCGAACGGCCTAATTGTAGTGAACAGTTCGCCAGAAGCATTTGGTAGCGCACTGGAAGCGGAGATTGCAAGAATCCGGACGAGCAGCGATGGCGACCCGATACTATTCATCAACGCGTGGAACGAATGGGCTGAGGGAAATCACCTGGAGCCATGCCAGAGGTGGGGCCGTAAACAGCTCGAGGTAATACGAAAAGCGTTGGGAATGAATGAGCGAATCTCAGATGCCCTACCGATCGCCATTGACGCATAGTAGGAGCGAGATGTCGAGTCAAGCGAAAGGATGGCACGAGCCGTAGAATTCCATATGCCCCATGCGATCCTTGAGAACGATGAAATGGGAGGGAAGGTTTTTACAGAATGGACCAACATCGTGAGAGCTACGCCGCGGTTCCCCGGCCAAACCTTAAAGATGGTCCGAGTTGACTGATGCTCAGTCGTGCCCGAATGCTCCTTAGATCCGCAATCACTGGACCCGTCTTGGGCCGATGCCCGATCTGTGAAAATCGCACGGTCTTTATCAAAACAGGGCCGTGGCTGCGAGAGCAATTTTTGTGCTATCGTTGCAAATCGATTCCTCGCTCGCGGGCTTTGATCCACGTACTTGAGACGAGATTTCCCAGTTGGCGCGAGCAACGTGTCCACGAGTCGTCGCCCGTGGGGCCTGCCTCCACAAAGCTCGCTCGGGAGTGCCACCATTACACGCCCACACAGTTTGTTCCAGACGTTCCGCCAGGAGGCTTCAAGGACGGGATTCGTTGCGAGAACCTGGAAGAACAGACATTTGGGGATGCCTCCTTCGATCTGGTCGTGACCTCGGACGCGTTCGAGCATGTCCTGGACCCCGCGCGCGGCTTCTCCGAAATCACTCGCACTCTTCGTCCAGGCGGTGCTCACGTCTTCACGGTGCCATGGTTCTGGTGGGAGGAAACGCTTGTGCGGGCAGTTCGCGGCGAGGAGGGGAAGATACGGCATTTGGAGCCAGCCGATTACCACTGCAATCCAATCGACGAAAAGGGATCGCTGGTTGTCACCGAGTGGGGGCGGGAACTCTGCGACTTCATCTACCGCACCTCGGCGGCCACCACGACTGCCATTTTGATACGGGATATGAGCTTGGGCCTCGCTGGCGAATTTTGTGAGGTCCCTATCAGCACCAAGCCGATGAGCTCGATGCGCGCTGATCAGGGACAAGCGATTGAATCCGACCGCAGCGTTCGAACGGAGACGCTATGACGGAAGACGTGCGCTCCTTTGCGTTCCTTACTTCGACCCCTCGCTGAGAACGCCGAACTGTGGGGAAAGGGCGAAGAGCGTTGGGAATGAATGACCGAGTCTCAGATGCACTACCGATTGCGATTAATATACAGCAGGAGCGAGAAAACAAAGTAAAGCGAGAGGTCGCGCGAGCCGTTACGCTTCGGCAGCTAAATACTAACGTGCATGACTGCGAGATTACTTTGAAAGCAGGATTTAATGAGTTACCGCGCTTTGAATGTCTTTCGTAATCACGATAACGGAGAGAAGAATGAAGACGGACACTCCGCGCAAGATATCGTTCGCGCGATCGCCATCCACCTCCCGCAATTCCATCCAATCCCCGAGAACGACGAATGGTGGGGAAAAGGTTTCACTGAATGGACAAACGTCGCCAAAGCTAGGCCTCTATTTCCCGGGCATTACCAGCCACACTTGCCGGCTGACTTGGGATTTTATGATTTGCGGCTGCCTGAAACGCGGGCAGCTCAGGCCGAATTGGCCGCAAGCTATGGAATCCACGGCTTTTGCTTCTATCATTATTGGTTCAATGGCCGGCAGGTCCTTGAGCGTCCTGTAAAGGAGATCTGGAAAAGCGGACAACCCGACTTTCCATTCTGTCTTTGTTGGGCGAATGAGAACTGGACACGCCAATGGGACGGGCTGGAGAAAGAGGTGCTCCTTGAGCAGCGCTACAGTGACGCCGATGATTTAGCACACATCCGAAGTCTGATTCCTATTTTCTTGGATCGTCGCTACATTCGGGTCGGCGACCAACCGTTATTCATCGTCTATCGTGCTTCGCAGTTTCCTGAACCGGAGAAAACAATTGCAACTTGGCGTCGAGAAGCAGAGCGCGCAGGTTTAAAGGGTTTATTTCTCGTTAAGGTAGAAAGCTTTCTCGAATGTGGCGATCCTCGCAACATTGGCTTCGATTCATCTCTAGAATTTCAGCCGCCTTGGTCGCTATCGATTTCGCGAATTCCCCGTAGGAAGTGGTGGCATCGCAGGAGGCTCGGGACGGCTGAACCCGGATTCTCCGACAATGCTGTCTTTGAGTATGAAGACCTTGTAAGAGATGCGCTCGCGACTCCCGTTCCCAGATATCCGCGGATACCCTGCGTGTGTCCGGGTTGGGATAACAGTCCGAGGCGAAAACACGGCGCCGCAATTTTTGTCAATTCAACGCCGCTGCTCTACGAGAAATGGTTGCGTGAGGTTGTAAATAGACGGAGGGCCAGCCTGACGTCTAGAGAAAATTCAGGCATTACTGGGAATTCACTCGTTTTCATTAATGCTTGGAATGAGTGGGCCGAGGGGAACCATCTCGAGCCTTGCCAGAGATGGGGCCGCAAGTACCTAGAGGCAACACGACGAGCGTTGGCAACTTCTACAAATCAGAGTGCCGAATATGCCAATCGTTAGCGTCATCATACCGAACTACAACCACGCGCGCTTTCTGCGAAGGCGGATCGACAGCGTCCTGGGGCAGACCTTCCGAGATTTCGAACTCATCCTGCTGGACGACTGTTCCACCGACGACAGCCGATTGATTCTCTCGCAGTATCGTAGTGATCCTCGAGTGAGAATCGAATTCAACGTAGCTAATTCCGGAAGCCCATTCAAGCAATGGAATAAGGGCGTGGAGTTGGCTCGTGGCGAGTATGTCTGGATCGCGGAATCGGATGACTACGCAGACCAACGTCTCTTGGAGAAGCTTACTGCGAGACTTGATGCCGAGCCAAGAGCCGCTTTCGCTTATTGCAGGTCTTGGCGTGTTTCGCTTGATGAGCAGGTGGACGGGTTCGTAGATCCTTGGATAGTTGGAGCAGACGAACAACACCGGTGGACGGCGGACTATTGTGCCGACGGCCACGCGGAATGCCGCAACTACATGGTTCGGTTGAATACTGTTCCGAATGCTAGTGCAGTTGTTTTTCGGAGAGCAGTTTACCAGCGCGTCGGCGGCGCGGACGAGACCTTATGTCTGTGCGGAGATTGGAAGCTTTGGGCGGCATTGGCTCTGACGGGAAAGGTGGTGTATTTTGCCGAGCCTCTCAATTGCCACCGGTTCCATGACGCAAGTGTGAGCAGTATGACTAACCGGAGTGGAATGGATATCGCGGAGAGCTTCCCGGTTCGATGGTGGATATTGGACCAGGTGACACGGCGGGAGTCCTATGCGAGCGATGCGCTGGAGAAGCGTGCCCTGGCGAACAGCTGCATGGACCTCGCATTCGAGAGCTATCCCGATTCCGCGGAAATAACTCGTCTGGCTCTCCAACGCTCGCAAGAATTGGGAGGTACGGAATATATCCCACCCTTCGGCACTTGGAGAGGCGAATTGCTCAAACGGGTCATCGGGTGGAAGGCGACCAAACGCGCGAACATCCGTTATCATCGTTACTCTAGTTGGGCCCGGAATGCGATTTGCCGAGAGCGTACAGCTCGTTGAACCGTGGTGCAGGGTCCCGAATAGGTCATCGGTCATGACCGATGAAGAGGCAAGGGGGCAGTCTTGAGATACTCGCTGCCCGGGGCTGCAGATTGTCGCGCGGAGCCGAATAATCATCGGTTTGCCTAAATCTTCTAGCAGAGGTCAAGGAAAACCAATAAGCCGGAGAAATTGTTCAGGATGACTATCGACTCGCCATCGTCGACGCGTAAGTCCGAACGACTCCGGTGTGATGCGAGCAACCCGCGCGTGTCCGTCGTCATGGGAGCCTACAATGGTGAAAGATTCCTCCGGCCCGCCATCGAGAGTATCCTCAATCAGACGTTTAGCGACTTTGAGCTGATCGTTATTGACGACTGTTCAACCGACAGCACCCCGCGGATTCTGGGAGAATTCAAAGACGACAGGATGAGAGTCGTCTTCAACGAGCGAAACCTCGGTATCGCCGAAATGACGAATCAAGGTATTGCGGCTGCACGCGGAGAATACATTGCGCTGCAGGATCACGACGATCTTTCGTGGCCTACTCGATTCGAATGCCAAGTGGCATTTCTTAATAGCCACCCGCAAGTTGGAATGGTCGGATCGAACTGCAATGTGATGGACGAGGCTGGTACGCTCGTACCGCACTGGCCCGTCGAATATGAAGACGAAAATCTCAAATGGGATCTCCTCTGGCGCTGCCCGTTCTTCCACACTAGCGTCATGCTAAGGCGCAGCGCTATTCAAGAGGTCGGGGGATACTCATCTGATCCAAAATATCGGTTTGCCGAAGACTATGAGTTCATGTCCAGGGTGGCTCTTCGGCACGCTGTAGCGAACATACCTAAGCTCCTTGGATGTTGGCGGATGCATAAAACATCTGCTTCCCACTTGAATGTGAGCCAGCAGGCAGCCGCCGTCAGGTCCATCTCGCAGAAGAACATCTGCCATGTGTTAGGTTGGGATCGTATCGACCCTGTCTCTTGGGAAGGTGTGGAGAGATTTCTATACCATCCGGTAGGGCAACCACTCGATCTTACAAGCGCTGAGGTGAACCGCACGCTCGACTTCCTCGCGCTGATCCATGACGCCTTCTGCAGCAAGTACGGGCTTGGAAATCGCGAAGCTGCGGCGCATCGGCGGAGGGTATTTTGGCCGTGGGCTAAGCATGCTTTGGCCTTGTCATACAGACGTAACGGTCGCCGTGACGCGGCATGCCGTTTTTCACTGTTCGTTCAAGGGGCGAAGCTAGTGGCGAGAACGATGCGTCCAGCATGATAGCCAGGCTTTATCGCTCAATTCACCTTAAGGGGTGAAGCATGCACCTATCTTTGCAACCCAAAGTAAGGTATAAGGTGGCGGTCACCCTCCAACTAACCAACTAAGACCGCAATCAGAGAGTTCTGTCGCCTGTTGTTCAGCTCCTCTGATCTTCTAGTGTTCTAGAGACCGACTGAGCGAATGAAAGGCCGTGTTGAGGCGCTTGGTGGCTTTCCAGCCGACCAAACGTCGAAGCAGTTCGCCTTTCCAGGTTCCGAATCGAGGTCGGTAGTTTGTCTCTCCCATCTCCAAAGTCTTTCTGAGCGCCTCGTCTGTGAGGCCAGGAAAGAATGGGTAGGATCCGAACGCCAGATCCATGTAGCGGTTCGCAAGAGCACGGTAGGCTCGAGGATCCCGAGTGCGCGCGAGCAGCCACTTGGCCTTGCAATTCAGGGAATGGAATCGGCCTCGGAGTAGCGCTTCACTGTGGGTTGTACTATAGCTTCCACCTTGCAGGAATTTGCGATAGTAGTACCGGCCGGTTTTTGAGGCGCGGACGCCGCGGCTCGCGAGCACAACCCGAGCAAAGTACTCACCGTCGTCATCCGGAGACCGGACACTGTCATCCCACGGGCCCGCGCACTCCGCGACGTGGCGCGGGGTAAGCCACGCTCCGTACGGCACCATTCCGAATGGACCGTCGGGGCCGAGCAGTTCTGTAAGCCACCGAACAGGATCGTCACTGTCAACTACTCCCGAGCGCTCTTCGAGTCCCGAGTCGAGGCTTTGACCGTCGAAGAAGTAGATTGCTGGCGAGACAGCTAGATAGCCAGGGTTGGACTGCAGAAGAATTACTTGCTCTTCCACTTTGTTCGCGCTCAGCAGATCGTCAGCATCGAGATACTGGATGAAGTCGCCCTGCGCCTGGCTCACTGCTGTATTTCGGGCGGTTGCGGCCCCTAGATTCTGCTGCCGAATGACCTTCAGTTGGCCGGATTCGTAGGCCTCGGCCGCAGCGAAGGTGTTGTCTGAGGAGCCGTCGTCAACCACAATGATTTCCTTGTGCGGCCACGTCTGGTTTAGCGCTGATTCCAGAGCTGAAGCAATCCATCGCTCGGCATTATACGCGGGAATGATAATTGAGACTGAGCAACTCATCGCAGACCTCTGAGGTTCGGACACACAGCTTCTCTGCTTGACTACGAAGCGGTTCAGCTTGAAAATAGCACAAAACCGCAAGGCGGATTTCCGATTTTGCCAGAAGGGCTAAGTCTTTTCTGGCGCCTCCGACCCTGAATTTGCGCGATATGTTGAGCATGCTGAGAGGAATCGCTGTCGATCTCGGTACAAATATCGCGTCGGGTTTGAGGAACATCGGGTGATGCAACCGAGGCGTGTGAATACGGTCAGCTCAGCATTCAATCGAAGTGTGGTTTTGTCCCACCCAGGATGTGGGCCTTTCGTGCAACAGGCCGCGCGAACGCTCCACGAGGCGGGATTACTCGCCGAATATGTGACAACTTTTCACTACGACGACCGCGACGCTCTGAGCCGTTTTTTGAAACTGGTATTACGAGCTAGGTACGAGGACCCCGCGAAGCAGCTTGCGCGGCGCAGAATCACCGAGATCCCGCGAACGCTGGTTCACGGACATCCTCTGCCGGAGCTGCTTCGCATGCTCTCCACTGCAGGGGGTTCCATTGCTGCTGACCTCGCATGGGAACAAACGGAAAAGTGGTTTGATCGAATTGTAGCCCGGCGTCATTTGGAAGGTACGAGTGCCATTTACGGGTATGAGCACGCGTGCCTGGAAACATTCAAGTTGCAACGAGCTCGCGGAGGCGTGTGCATCTATGAAATGCCAATCGCCCACCACAAGACCACTTCGGCGATCCTTTTGGAGGAGTTCAAGACGTATCCGGAGGCTGTGACCAAGAGCGATCTCCACCTTCGCAAGGTAGCTTGGCGTCGAAACGCGCGCAAGGATCAGGAGTTGGGGTTGGCCGATTTGGTGATTGTGAACTCGAGTTTCACGAAGCAATCGTTAGTTGACGCCGGGATACCTGAAGGACGAATTAAAGTGATTCCTCTGGGGGCGCCGCACGTTAACAAAGAAATCAGGTCGCAACCAAAATCGCCATTCATATTCCTGAGTGCGGGAACGCAATCGGTTCGGAAGGGCGTGCATTACCTGTTGCAAGCATGGCGCAAACTCCGGCCGCAAGGTGATGTCGAGCTATGGCTGATCGGTCAAATGGCCTTGCCGGAGCGGCTCTTAGCGGACCTTCCCGGCAAGGTTGTGATTCGAGCATCGGTTCCCCGTGCGGAGTTGATGGAAATCTACGGTCGCGCTAGCGTGTTGGTTTTCCCTTCGTTATGCGAAGGCTTTGGTATGGTGATTACAGAAGCGATGGCAAACGGACTCCCGGTTATTACCACGAATAACACCGCTGGACCGGCCTTCATCCACCATGGACGCAATGGATTCCTGATCCCAATCAGAGATCCCGATTGTCTCGCCGAAGCGATGCAATGGTGTCTGGATCACCCGCTCGACCTCTTTGAGATAGGCGCCAGAGCTTCGGAGAGCGCGGCGAAATGGCAGTGGAAGGACTACCGCGCTGCGCTTGGCAGCACTCTAGCAGAACTGCTCGTCAAATCGAATCAGGTCCGAGGAGAAGAGAGTGCACTTAAAACTGTTGGCTAAGAGAATCTTTTTCCCGGGCCTAGATCTACACACTCGCTGTCGGTTTCGATTCTTGCCGGAACTATTTCGGACTGGCAGACTACGCACCCTGGATGCCGGCTCGGGCAATGGCGCTCTGTCCTATGCCGCCTTCCGGCGTGGCAGCCGAGTCTTAGGAGTTAGCTTCAGCGCAAAGGAAGTGGCTGACACAAATGTTCTATTTCGGGCAATGGGAATTGCGCCGGCCGACGTAGAGTTTCGGCAGATGAATATTTATGATTTGAATAGCTTGGAAGACACCTTCGATCAGATTATTTGCAGCGAAACGCTCGAGCACATCAAGCGGGACGGTGAAGTGGTTCAGATGTTCGCGAAACTCTTGCGACCCGGAGGTAGACTGATCTTGTGTTGCCCTCACGCACTCCATCCGGAGCATGCCTTAGGCCGCACCGACGAACCGGAAACCGGATATCATGTTCGGGATGGCTACTCCATTGAAAGCTATCACGCGTTGCTGGATTCTTCTGGACTGGTAATTACCACGGTGCTCGGTTTGGGGTCACCCCTATTGTGTAACCTCGATAAGTTTCTAAGAGAGGTACGCCTTAGGGTGGGCGACCTTGGAGCCTTCCCGATTTTCCTGTTGCTTCTTCCTCTCGTTCTCTTTGATTATCGCAATCCTAAGATGCCGTTCTCGTTGGCCGTTGTTGCAGAGAAGGCGTGAGCTATTCCGATGCGAGTGTGCCTTGTCGGAGCAACAAATCCTTGCCACAATCCTCGACTAGTCCGTGAGGCGGACACTCTCGTGCGTGCCGGACACGCGGTTCGGGTGGTGGCACTCGGGGCCGGGAAAGGTTTACAGCGGCGGGATGAGAGCCTCGTTAGGTCTCGAGGATGGCAACTGGAACGGATTGATCTCCACTCGGACCTTTGGGTGGGAAAATTGCGGTCCGCCTGGATGAGGGGCCGGCGACGGCTGGCCTCAGCTGCCTTCCAGCAGGTCCAATGGACCAGGTTCGCGGAGTACAGCAGCTGCACGAGCCTACCGGAATTAACGAGACTGGCATCAGCACAACCCGCAGACTGGGTCATCGCCCACACGCAGACGGTTTTGCCTTCCGCGGCATCCGCAGCGAAACGCTGTAATGCACGTCTTGGATTCGACAGTGAGGATCTTCTATCCGAAATGGGCGATGCTTCGTGCGAAGCGATCCGCGCGATTGAGCGCCGTTACCTTCCCGAATGCCAATATATTTCGGTTGCATCAAATTGTATGGGCGCGCATCTGGTCAAAGCCTATGGAATTGCTGAACCGGTGGTACTGCATAACGTGTTTCCGGTTTCTTTGGCCGATGGAATGAGACCTCCACACGCAAGGCCGGTTCATGCCCTGTTACGGATACACTGGGTCAGCCAGACGCTAGGTGTGGATCGTGGCCTCCAGGACATTTTCGAGGCGAGTGGGCATCTGAGGGAAAGGGTTGAGATTCATTTGAGGGGACAGGCGTCCGAAGGGCAGAAAGAGGCGGTTCTGAACCTGGCGGAAAGATGCGGCGCCGCAGGTTTAGTCAAGCTTGACCCAGTCATCGAGCACGACGCGGTAATCCAATCAATGGGGGAGTATGATGTCGGGCTTGCGTTGGAGCGCCCAGACCATCAGAGCTACAGTCGGACGGTGACTAACAAAGTGTTTAGTTACCTACTGGCTGGGCTCGCGATCGCCGCGACAGACACGCCAGGCCAGCGCGAAGTTCTAGATCAAGTTCCAGCCGCTGGATTTCTTTATCCGGCTGGAAACTCAAGAGTCCTTGCTGAGAAGCTGCAAAACTGGATCAATAACCCGACATCGCTCTTTACAGCGAAGCAAGCTGCGTGGGACGCTGCGAGAGCGACATTCTGTTGGGATGTGGAAGAGACGAAATTCCTGCAGCTTCTCAAAGGGTTTCCTAATCCTGTTGGGAAACTTGTGGAAGCGACCACGGGATGAAACGGGTTCTTATCATTGGTGCAGATTTTACTCCCAGCAGCCATCCGCCGGCGCTCCGCATCCGCTTCTTTGCCCAACATCTTCGTGAGTTTGGCTGGGAACCCATCATTTTGACTGTCGATCCTAACTACTATGAGACTGCCATTGATGCTGAGAACGAAAAATTGTTGCCTTCTGACATAGAAGTCATACGCGTTAATGCACTGCCTGCTAGGCTGACGCGCAGATTAGGTTTTGGCGATCTCGGACTACGGAGTCTGTGGCACCTGTGGCAAGCACTCTCTCGTCTGCTCCGACAGCGAAAGATCGATCTTGTGTTTATCCCGGTCCCGCCAAATCCTTCTCTGATACTCGGCCGACTCGCACATGCTCGATTCGGCATTCCTTACGTAATCGACTACATCGACCCGGTGGTCACAGAATTTTACTGGAAGTTACCGCGGTCCCAACGACCGCCGAAACATGCATTTGCCTATGCGATGGGACGGCTGATGGAGCGTTTTGCAACCGCCAACGTTGCGCACATCACTGGAGTCTCGCAGGGGACTACCGATGGTGTCATCGCGCGTTACCCGTGGTTGAATGGCGCCCTAGCAACCGAAATTCCTTATGGCGGAGAGCCCGCGGATTTCGATTACATTCGGCGACACCCTAGGAAAAACGTGATCTTTGACTCGACGGACGGTTTGCGCCACATCAGCTACATCGGGGCTTACACGTTGTCGATGGAGCCTGTGATCAGAGCTCTGTTCGCTGGGATTGCGCGAGCGCGATCGCGCAATTCAGAACCATACAGCCGTCTGCGCATTCACTTTGTTGGAACGCGATACACTTCCGGTCGTGGACAGCTAGAGCAAGCACGGCCCATCGCCGCTGAGTTTGGTATCGCCGACCTCGTAGACGAACATCCTGACAGGGTGCCGTATTTGGACGCGCTAAATCTGCTCCGGGATTCAAACGCGTTGTTGATAGTCGGATCAGTGGAGCCCCATTACACTGCATCCAAGATTTTTCCCTATATCCTTGCGGAGAAGCCTTTGCTGCCGATTTTTCACGAACGGAGCAGCGTTGTTAAGATCCTTGCGGATACTGGAGCGGGAAAGGCAGTGACTTTTGGCGACGGACGTCCATTGAGTGGAGCGACTGAAGAGATTGCGGTCGGTTTTGAGCGATTGCTGAGCCTGCCGCCGGATTTTCGACAATCCATACACTGGGACATGTTTGAGCCTTATACTACTAGGGCGATGTCAGCCCAGCTTGCGAAGGTCTTCGACGGAATCGCCAAAGTGTCGCCCTTCAATGGTGCTGCAATCGCGCCTTTTGCTTATGGTAAATCGGAATGAACTCGGGGATTTGAGGAGTCACCAATGGCAGTGAAGTCGTTAATCACCGGCGGTGCCGGATTTGTGGGTTCACATTTAGCACAGGAGTTGCTGCGGCGGGGCGAAGAGGTTTACATCTTGGACGATTTGTCTACCGGGAGCATCGAAAACATCGAGCACCTGAAGCCCAATCGTCGTTTTCACTACACTGTGGATTCCGTGCACAACGAACCCGTTGTAGCGGAGCTTATCGATCGCTGCGACGTGGTTTATCATTTGGCGGCTGCCGTAGGCGTAAAATTGATCGTTGAAAGCCCTGTCAACACGATCGAAACCAATGTTCACGGCACGGAGGTGGTTCTCAAGCTCGCGAACAAGAAGAAGAAGAAAGTACTGATCACCTCCACCTCAGAAGTCTATGGCAAGTCCACGGCCGTGCCGTTCAACGAAGAACAGGACTTGGTTCTCGGAGCCACGACAAAAGGTAGATGGAGCTATGCCTGCTCCAAGGCGATCGATGAATTCCTCGCGATTGCTTACTACCATGAAAAGAAGCTGCCGGTCGTTATCGTCCGATTGTTCAACACCGTCGGTCCACGGCAGACCGGCCGCTACGGGATGGTGATCCCTAGCTTTGTATCTCAGGCACTGGACGGACGGCCTATCACAGTCTATGGCGATGGGACACAATCGCGTGCTTTTGGCTATGTCTGTGACGTGGTAAGAGCTATTGCGGACCTCACCAATCACTCCGCCGCAGTGGGTCAAGTATTTAACATCGGAAGCACGCAAGAGACCACTATCAACCAGCTGGCGCATATGGTGAAGACCATGACTGGAAGCAGTTCCGAGGTCGTGTATGTGCCCTACGACCAGGCCTACGACCAGGGTTTCGAAGACATGCCGCGTCGCGTGCCGGATATCAGCAAGATTCGGCAGCTCATCGGATATCGTCCTAGTCTGGATCTTGAAGGCATCTTGGCGGAGATCATTGCCTACATGCGAGAGAGTGTACGTATCGACGCGAATTGCGCGGCTGGACAACTCGAGAAGAGTGCTTAGCGATGCACTTTTTCCCTGCGCTCGTCGTATCCATTTCATGATTGTGTCGGTCTCAGCACAAGATTCTTGTCCTTCGTTCCGGTACTCTGGCGTGGCTTGCACGACATTTAGCCACGTCGCGCAAGGAAAGCGCCTCACGTCGTATGGCGTTGACTTGCGGCGGGAGGGGCGAAGAGATGACTGCGCGACTGGCCTAACGATTTTCCGCAGTGGTTCAAGAGGGCGGAAGGGCATTCCGCTCCGCCAAATCCAAGAACTGCGTCGGTCGAGCAGAGCTAACATGGCGGTGTGAGTCGAAATGCCTAAAATTTCCATCATTCTTCCGGTTTATAACGGTGAAAAGCACTTGCGAGAGTCCCTAGATTCGGTTCTGGGGCAAAGTTACCGTGATTTTGAGCTGATTGTCTGGGACGACGGCTCTAGCGACCACAGCCGCGAGATCATTGACGGCTACAGCGATCCGCGGATTGCCGTATACGAAAACACTCAGAATTCAGGCTTGTTCTCCACCTTGAACTCCGCCATTCGCAAAGCAGAGGGACCCTTCGTTCGCCTATGGGCGCAGGATGACATAATGAAACCTTACTGCCTGGAGAAAGAGATTGCCTTTTTCGAGCCACGAACAGACTGCGCCTTGGCCTATTCCGCCTACGATGTGATCGACGACGATGGCCGCGTTATCCGGAAAAGAGCGGAAATAACAGATGTATTTGTCGTCGCACCCGATGTTGCTTCAGAAATCATGTTCTACTACGGCGACATTACTGGCAATATCGCCAACATCACTATCCGCAGGAGTGTCCTAGAGCAGGCCGGACTGTTCCGGCAGGACATGCGGGTTTCCGGGGATTTTGAGTTTCTGGTGCGTCTCGCGGCAAGCTATTCCTTTTGTGAGATCCACCAACCGCTGATTTACCTCCGCTCTCATGCGGGGCAATTCAGTCACCAAAAAGGCGCCTACAATCTGCACATGAGAGAGAATGACGAACTCCACGCCCAACTGGCGGGCCGCATGAAGCATCTCGATCCTCGTTATGTGAAAACCTACGATATCTGGAACCGGCAGGTTCTGTACGTCCATTATGCCGTCCGGCGTGCTCTCACCGGAGATTTTGAGAACGCGGTTCTGGCGTACCGGAATATCCGGACTCTGGGTCAACCGTCGCTCGCCTTTCTAGCGTGGCTTGTTTCCGCAAACGCCCACCTGAAATTTTGTAAGCCTCGGTACTCGCGAGCATTAGCCGCTCATTTCGCGCGAGCGGCTCCAAAATTCGTTGACGCATCAAAACGTCGCTACTCCGAGCCACTGGGCTGCAACAGTACGTCAGAAGAGTAGCCTCGGTTGCGCTGGGTTCTTAGGGCGATGCTTGCTTGAAACGTTGAGTTGTGTCTGACTCACCATCGGAGATATCCAAATGGGTTCAAGTTTCTTGTCTCAGATTCCGACTGTCATTGACCTTCTGCAGCAGATTCATCCCGAGACCATTCTCGATGTGGGAAAGGGATTTGGTAAATTCGGTTTCCTCGTGCATGAATACTTCGGAATTCCAACAGTGGTGAGGCCCGACCCCCGGCGGATGCTGCGTGAGCAAAGCACGGTTGCAATTGACGCGGTAGAATCATGTCCCTTCTATATGTGGCCCCACCTGGATCATATTTACCGCAAGATCTATTTGGGAAGAGTGGAGCAACTGCTCAAGGAGTTCCCGCCCTATGATCTTGTTCTGATGTGTGACGTGCTGGAGCACCTGGACAAGGCGGATGGGGCCAACGTGGTGCGGTGGTTTCTCAGCCAAGGGTCGATTTTGTTTGTCACAACACCCAAGGACTGGTTCAAGCAGGATGCACTCCACGAGAATCCCGACGAGGAGCACAAGAGTCACTGGACGCCGGAAGATTTCAAGCAATTTGGATCGTCGCTTACTTGGCAGAACATCGGCCCCGGTAGAGCCTTTATTCTTTCTAAGCAGCCGCTGTGGTTCCGAGCTTTTGGGAGGCAGCCAATTAAGAGAGCTAAGCGGATTGCCCATGCGATCTTAAATGAACTATAGACAGCACTATGCCTAGACAGTTCCAACTGGCGATCCTTTCCACCCACCCGATCCAATACCATTCGGCCTGGTATCGGGCGCTGGCCGGGCATCCAGATCTTCAGGTCCACGTGTACTATTGTCACCAAGCGACACCTCAGGAACAGGCCCGCGCTGGTTTCGGCGTGGAATTCGAGTGGGACGTGCCACTGCTCACGGGATATCCGCACTCCTTCCTACGGAACATTGCGAACCCACCCGGGCATGGTCGGTTTGCCGGGTTAGATACTCCCGAGATCGCGGACATCATTCGCCATGGACAGTATGATGCTGTAATGGTTAATGGTTGGCACTACAAGAGCGCGTGGCAGGCGATCTGGGCCTGCTGGAAATCGAAAGTGACAGTCATGGTGAGGGGCGACTCGCACTTGCACAGTCCCCGAGGCATCGCGATGCGAGCATTGAAGTCTTTCACATATCGACGCTTTATTCCGCGGTTTGATGCCTGTTTAGCCGCCGGCCTGTGGTCGCGGGAGTATTTTCTGCATTATGGCGCGCGTCGGGAACGCATTTTCTTGGTGCCGCACGCCATAGACAATGGAAGATTTGAAGCGGAGGCTGATTGCCTCGCACCGCGCCGTCCCGATATTCGAAAAGAAAAAGATCTGGGCGGCAATGCAACAGTATTCATGTTCTCAGGAAAGTTCATTCCTAAGAAACGGCCTATGGATTTCGTATCCGCGATTGAACGGGCGGCGCGACGCAACCCTAGTATTCAAGGTTTGATGGTGGGAGATGGACCGCTGCGTGCTGGGTGTGAGGCTGTCGTTCGAGAGATGAGCGTACCGATTCGGTTTACCGGATTCTTGAACCAGTCACAAATCACTAGAGCGTACGTCGCTTCCGACGCGCTCGTGCTTCCCTCGGATGGAGGAGAGACCTGGGGTCTGGTCGTGAATGAGGCCATGGCTTGTGGCCGACCCTGTATAGTGAGCGATCGAGTGGGATGCGGCCCCGACCTGGTTGTTCCGCAGGAGACAGGGGCCATATTCCCCCTGGGGGATGTGAACGCATTAGCGAATTCGATGCTCGAGTTGGCGAGAGATCCCGAACGAACGATTTCAATGGGTCTGGAGGCCCGGAGCAGGGTGAGAAACTATTCTGTCACAACGGCAGTTGATGGCATAATCCAGTCGCTTGTCGCGACTCTGGGTCCGCGAGCCTCGCATGCGAGTGTCTAAGATTTCGAATAACGGGAGAACTTCACCGGTTTTGCTCTACACGGGCGTCCCGTTAATCGTAACTGCGGTTCTATGGGCAACTAACCTCTATCCCGTGACCCTGCCGGAGGTCCTTGGTGCATTTGTCCTCTGTTGGATTCCGTGGGCCGCATACCGGCGCTGGGTCGGCGGTGAACGGGAGCAGATTCCGCTGTTCGTTCTGATCGCTGTCATGTACTGGATGGCCTACGCGGTGCCGCTATTCTGGACGAAGCACCAAATCGTGCTGATTATGGGGAAGCATCAACTTCCCGAGAATGTCATAACGCAGTCGCTATACTTGGTCATCTTCGGGATAGCTGCACTTGGAATTGGCATGGCCGCGGGTGGACGATTACGCTTTAGCAATTCTTTCACGGTGGACATCCATCGTAGTCCAGCACGATGGAATTACTTGAGATTTACTTTGCTGGCTACGACATTCCTGAAAATCGTAGTGCCGATCGACATGCTTGGCGGCGGAAGCCGACAGTTCCTGGCCATTATTGAGACAATTGTTCCGTCGGTGGCGTTTGTAATTCTCTTTCGCTATTACCTCCGCGATAAGGCCATTCCCGTGGATAAGATACTTCTTGTGGGCTACACCGGCGTAGCACTGGTCGCGGGGATTTCTTCGGGCTGGCTCGGAAGTTTCGTGGGAGTGGCAATTATGGCTATGGCGGTCTACGTATACGAAAGACGAAAACTCCCCCTCGTCGCGATCATAATAGGAATTCCCATTGTCCTCTTCCTGCAGCCAGGAAAAGAAAAATTTCGCAGCCAGTATTGGCGCACCGGTGCTTCGGAGAACTACGTGGAGCGTTTGAACTTTTGGATAGATACCTCCTGGAGTGCTTGGGCAGACGCTTTGTCAAATTCGGATCCGGAACAAGCAAGGAACTTGGCCAATCTTACGTTAGGACGACTCTCGTTACTGCAGCAAACTGCGAACGTAATACAGTCAACACCCGAGCGCGTTCCATACCAGAAAGGACGACTGTATTCGTATATGCTAGTCACGTTCGTCCCCCGATTCTTCTGGCCTGACAAACCTTCCGTCAATGATTCGAATAGATGGTACCAAGTCGCATACCGACTGACAACGCCCAACCGATTGAACGGCGTATCGATCGCAGTTGGGTACTTACCTGAGAGTTACATTAACTTCGGCTGGTTCGGTCCGCCCGTGGTGATGTTCTGTGTGGGAATATTCCTTGGACTGTTCGACAGGGTATTTTTACAATCTGGTTCGGGGTTGTTGCTGAATAGCATTGGTGTGGCTCTACTACCCCAGCTTTTGCCGGTGGAATCACAACTAGCACAGTACATAGCGGGTTTCGCGCAGCAAGCCGCGATCGCGTTGATTACGTTGGCGCCCATGTTTGATCTCCACCGGAATAAGAAGTATCAAGAAACGCGAGCTGTTTTTGTCCCTGGTGGCAACTTCATAGAGCGGTGAACGGTAGTAACCGGAGATTGCTCACATTCGCGCGTCGAGCTGGGGATTGCATGGTATGAATACCTGAATCTGAAGGCCGCAAAGAGACTGGCGTCTTACATGGCGGTAGGGATCGCGAGCAGGTTCTGCACAATGAAGGAGTTGTTGGCGCCATACCCCAAAATGGACCATCATGAAAACCGTGGGTTAAGCCTCACGCTCGAGATTTTGTCCTTCCCCGATGGAGTGCTGGTGGTAACCGTTCCGTCCACGGGATCGCTCTTCCGCTGCCGCTGGGATGTTTCAGGACACGAGCTAAGTAGAAAGTATTGGCTCTCGGACTCATTTTCATGAATCTCGACAGTGTTTCTCGCGCGGCCCGCAGGTTTCTTCCAGCGCGACTGTTTGCGCTCCTAAGACGCCTTGGCACGGCCACAATCACGCCTGTGGTCTTTAGTCTGAGATCCGGACACTTTCGAAGCAGTCTGGCTTCCCGCGCTATGACTGCAGGTGGCGAGCCTCTGCCCTGGTACACCTACCCCGCGATACATTTCCTGGAACATCGAGATTGGAGTTGCCTTCGTGTTCTAGAGTTCGGGGCCGGGCAATCCACATTGTGGTGGGCCTCGAGGGCGCGAGAGATCCAGTCATTCGAGGACGACCGGAATTGGTTTCGCGAGCTTACCCCGAAGCTCCCGCAAAATGCGCAGTTGTCGCTGGTGAGGAATGACGCGGGTGACTGTTACCCGGCGGGTGTTTTCGATGTTGCCGTGATCGATGGACTGGATCGGTATCTAGCGACTAGACTCGCGCTGCAATACCTCGCACCCGAGGGAATTGTGGTGGTTGACAACTCGGAAGGAAGTTGGGACGGTGCAGAAGAGTTTCCTATCATTCAATTGCTCCACCAGGAGGGATTCCAGCGCGTGGACTTCTATGGTTTCGCTCCCGGAGTTATGAAGCCCCATTGCACTTCGCTATTCTTCAGAGGGAAACCGTCAGTATTAAACGACCCATCACCGCCGGTGAAACGCGACTGAATCGTGAACCCATGTGGCCTAGGCGGCGGCCTCAAAAAGTTGAAGCCCGGAGACAATAGATTCAGATCAGAGTCAATTTGTCCTTCCGAAGCCAGGCGAACCAGATGCCAGCAGTTCCCTGTGCCTTCAGAGACGTAGGTCTGGCGCGCGTGCGTTGGACCCAGGCAGTCAGACGCGCTGACGATTAATGAGTCGATGCGCTCGACCGCGGCCGCATCGAAAATGTCCAGAGACAGCAGGACGTACAGTGCGGACTTCCGTGAACTGTGACCGGCGGAATAGAGCGTGATAAGGTTTTTGCTGAGCATCCTCCCAAGTTGGACAAATAGACAAAGGGACTAAACGCCTGCCGACTTTCCTGCGATTCAAATAGCCGTAAACGCAGGTGGCCGCGACGATTCGGTATCGCGTGTTGACGGGGAAGACCGGAATACTTTGTGGCAAAGCCAGTCAGGGCGGTACGGGACTAGATGAATACAATCCAAAATGGCTTGAAACTCCCGTCCCCTTCCCTCCCAATCCGTGACGGAGCTCGTTCCGTGCACCGCCCGGTCAGAGGTCAGAGATGGCTTAATCAAGCGCTTCTCTAGGGCCTATATCCTATCGGCCAATCGCAAAGAGTGTTGAGGGCGAAAAACGTCGCGCGTTCCGCGACCGGCGAGGTTGTCCGCTTTGCTCGATCTCCCGTTGCGAAACGCTCGGATCAAGGTTTTTGTTCGATTTGTCGATGATTGGATTGTCACCTCAAGGTGGAGGAAAACAATCGTGATTCGAAACTCCTTGTGTCTGGCGGTATTGCTTTGCAGCACTCGAATCATATTGGGCCAAGGATCCGCATCGGACACGATCGCTTCACCGGTTCCTGCAGTAATTAAATTCGGTGGCACAATGCGAGATCTCGACGGTAGAGAGCTGGTTGGCTCGCGGAGTCTGAGGTTTGCCCTTTATCAGAATCAGGAGGGAGGCACTGCGATTTGGACCGAAGTCCAGGCCGTGACCCTTGACAGCCATGGACGTTACACTGCATTTTTGGGGTCTTCAATCCTTGGTGGAGTTCCCGCGGAAATCTTTGCTTCGGGCGAGACGCAGTGGATAGGCGTCACACCCGAGGATGGTATTGAGCGTCCTCGGTTTGCGATTACGACGGTGCCATATGCTTTCAAGGCCGCAGAAGCCGACACGTTGGGTGGGAAAAGGCCCGAAGAATTTGTATCTGTGCAGCAGCTAACGACATTATTGGGAGACGGGATCGGAGATTTGTTCGTTACCCGTTCGCCGGCGTTGGACTCTGGATCCAGCATCACGGCAGCATCGGAAACACAAGCTTCAAATGTGAGTACGAATTATCGGTGCCGGGTCGTCACCCAGGCTGTATCCGCGACCCCAGGACTTCCCTCGGGAGTGGCCGCCGGGTCCGAATTGGTCTCCAGTGGTGTCGGCCAGTCGCCCGTGTATCAGAACAAGGCCGTCATCAATCCGTTAGATTACGGGGTTACCTGCAGCGGAACGACCGACGATACAACTGCCATGCAGAATGCGATCAACGCCGCATGCAACTCTGGCCAGCGCGCGGGCACCCTCGTCCTGCCCAACTCATGCAACATCTATCTCAGTGCGACTCTCAATGTCTCCAAATGCACCGGCATCACAATTGATGGGGGCCAGTCTCAAGGCCAATCGACTATCGGTGCAGCAGGTGGGGCTGGGGCCGGTAACGCAGCCTTTTTGTGGCACGGCCCGGCTGGGGGAACGGTTTTGGAAATCAACCAAACTCGCGACTCAGCATTCAAGAACTTTACTGTTTTCACGAATGCCTCAAATTACCTTGCATCCGGGGCAAACGTCGGCATCCTGATTGATGAAGCCGGCACAGTCACCAACATCGTGACCAATAACAATTTCGAGGACATCCAGGTCTACAACGGGAACGCGCGCAACCCAAACTTTATCGGCATCGACATTTGCCCCAGCGCACCGGGGAACTGTGAGCAGCAAAACTTGACACGGGTAGTGATGACGTGCGGTGCGGCGGGACCCTCAGCGACCAGCAACGGCACTGGGATTGCCTATGTCGCCGGCGAGCCATTCGATGAGCATCTTCATTGGTATAACTCGACTTATTGCAGCCAAGCAATTGCTCTTTCCGGTCCAAACCTTGGCGTCAACGTTCTCGATATAGACGGCGGGCTAGCAAACGGTAACTACACGGATTTGTTCGTGAACACTGGGCGGAACATCAGTTACCGGCATTTCCGCAGCGAGAATGGAATCGCACAGATTGTGATTGGAAATCCTTCTTTCTCTGGCGCGCACGATCTGACCGTGGAAGAGAATTCATTTGGTGGTTTGACCAATGGTACAACCACGATCAGCTATCCTTACAATGACACGGGCGGCATCCTTCGAGTTATCAAAAACGACTGGGATAGCAATTCCACCGTCACGCCATTTGGCCCAACGGGATCAGGCATTTTTTATGGCTGGTTCGATTCCCAGGACAATAATTATCCGAACACCACACTATGTCCTGTTGTGTCTTACGCCAAGATGCATAATAGTGTGCTCGATCAGTCTTACAACACACCTGCCTGTGGACCTTAGCTATAGTTAGCGTCACTGACTCAGCCGGCTGAGACGGCAATTTGACGACACGTTACTGCCCCAGCGGGGAAAGTGGTTTTTCGGGGTTCATCAAGCTCCTCAAACGGAGAAGGGTGTCTCTCTTTTCTAGGACCTCAGCTGTTGCCACTAGCAGCCACTGCGGCGTAAGCGGGGAGCAGTGGTGTCAGTGCTCGACGAAGGCGACCGGCAAAGTGCTCTTCCAGAAAGACGGCATTGACTCTGGCCAACGCAGCCTGTCCTAACTGTGTCGCATACTGCGCACTTTTCAAAACAGGAATTGCCGCCTCCGCGATGGTCTCCCGGGCAGAATCCTTCGCGATAACGGCGCCCGTACCCGCGGGGAACAGTTCTTCGGTGACGGTGCCGGCGAGTCCCAACAAAGGTACGCCGAAGCTGGCTGCTTCGACCCCGGCCAGTCCAAATCCTTCTTGCCTCGAAGGATAAAAAAGCATGCGGCAGGAACGATACATCTGATCCCGTTGTGCATCGTCGATCCTACCGCAAAATTCGACGCCTGCCATGTGCTCCGCTTGTACTCTATTTTGCAGGCGGTCTTTGTCGTTGCCGGTGCCGACGAACATCAACTTCGCATCGGGAATGGCAGACTTGATGAGCGGCCAAGCATCGATCACGGCGTCATGGCCTTTGAGGCGCTCGGAATCGACCATGCGGCCGACAACCAGCGCGACCGGAGGATTGGATCCGACGTCCGCAAGTATGGGCGGGCGCTTCACGCCGAGCCAGGTGACTTCCACTTTCGGCAACCACGGATTCAAAACGCGGGCTTCGGTCTCCGTCGTCGCCGAATTTACGAGGAGAAGACTTGCACCCAGTAGCGCCTCTCGCCGCCGACCGCCTAAGGGCTTCCAGACCTCGATGCCGTGCAAGAACACAGCATACGGAACGGGTTGCAGACGCGGTATGATGGCGTGCAGAATGGCAAGGTCGATGTGGTCATACAACACAAAATCCGGAGTCTTCAGACTGCCCCAGAGTGTCCTGCCCACAGCTGCGGGAATGCGTGCAAAGCGGGGCCAGGAGGCGTGGTGTCTCCACACCGCTAGATCGGAATCTTTTTCGAGAGCTGACGCAATCAGCTGGGCGACCACGCCAATGCCGCCCTGTCGGGTACCGAGTCCGGAGGTAATGAGAGCAATTCGAGGACGCACGCAGTCTGGAGGAATACGAACATATTAGTACCATCCTGTAGCGACAATTTGAAAGTGCTTTTGCGAGATAGCGACAATTCCTGGACTCCTAAGCATCCCTCATGAAGGTTTTGCATGTGGTACCGTCGTTCCACCCCGCCTATTTCTATGGTGGTCCCATTCGCTCCACCTTTGAGCTGTGCCGGAACCAAGCGGAGTTGGGCTGCGAGGTCCGTGTTTTGACCACCGACGCGAACGGTTTAGATCAAGTACTGGATGTGGACAAGACCGAGGACGTAGAGCTTCCTGAAGGATTTCGTGTTCGCTATTGTCCACGCCGGCAACGACATTCCGTTTCGCCAACCCTAATGCGGTTACTGCCCGCATACATGCGTTGGGCCGATGTCGTCCATCTCACCGGAATCTACAACTTCCCGACCTTCCCAACCATCTGGTGGGCCCGTTCTTTAAAGAAACCGCTGATCTGGTCACCGCGGGGGGCACTACAGCGCTGGCAGGGGTCTTCACGAGTCGGCCTGAAAGCGGCTTGGGATTTTCTGTGGTATCACAGCGCGGATCGCGCCGCATTGATGATGCATACTACCTCGGAGCATGAAAGCTACGAGATCTCGGAACGTTTCCCGAAGCTGCGACTGGAGATGATTCCTAACGGTGTGGATGTCCCGCAGGTTCTCCATCGCAGTGCGAGGAATGGAGAGCTTCGCTTGCTTTTCATCGGACGACTGGACCCGAAGAAGGGAATTGAGGCTTTGCTGAAGGCTTGCAGTCTCGTCGGTCCTATCCCTCCGTGGCGGCTTGCGATCGCGGGGTGGGGAGCGCCGGAGTACGTCGCTCAACTCAAAGAGCAGATTCACGCGCTCGGACTGAGCGGACGGGTGGAGATGCTCGGGGCAGTATTATCCGAGACCAAGCAAAGACTATTTGAATGTTCGGATGTTGCGCTCGTGCCCTCTTACACCGAAAATTTCGGCATCGTCGTAGCCGAGGCTCTCGCCCATGGAGTTCCAGTGATTGCGAGCAAAGGGACCCCGTGGAGCCGTTTGGAAGCGATGAAGTGTGGCTTGTGGGTCGACAATGATCCGAAAACTCTGGCCGAGGCCATTCGCGGGATAAGTAGCATGTCGCTCGAAGAGATGGGCCGTCGAGGTCGGGCCTGGATGCAGAACGAGTTTTCCTGGCTTTCGGTGACCAAGCAGATGGTGGACCTGTATGACCGATGTGCTGGGCACGGCCATAACCAATGAATGAGTGAACGTTAACGACTTCGAGGATTGTTAAATGTGTGGAATTGCCGGAATCGTGGGTGCGCTATCGCCCGAACGGGTGACTGGGTCCCTGCAATCAATGCTCGACGCACAGTTGCACCGCGGCCCCGATGACGGCGGTTCAAGGGTGGTCTCGGTGAGCGGCGCAACCGTTGGGCTCGGAAACCGTCGTCTGGCGATCCAGGATCTGTCTCCACTGGGCCACCAGCCCATGGTGAACCAAGCCACCGGCGATATTCTGGTTTACAACGGCGAGATCTATAACGCTCCTGCGCTACGGGAGCTGTTGCAGAGCGACGGCTTCCAGTTTCAAGGCCATAGCGATACGGAAGTCTTGTTGCGGGCTTATGAGCGCTGGGGAACCGAATGTTTGAAACGCCTTCGGGGTATGTTTGCCTTTGCCCTTTGGGATGTTCGCCGTTCACGCCTGGTGATTGCGCGGGATCCGATGGGAATCAAGCCGCTCTACTATGCGGCAAGAAAAGACGGTTGGTTTGTCTTTGCCTCGGAAGTGCGCGCGCTGCTCCGGAGCAGTCTGCTGGATCCTCGCATTGATCGTCGGGCGTTAGCTGGATACCTGGCGTATGGCGCGGTTCAGGAACCGCTGACGATCTATGAGGGGATATTCTCTCTGCCTCGCGGTTGCTGGCAGGAACGCGATGGTCACGGGAATGTCGTGACAGAAGGAAGATACTGGCAGTTTCCATTGCCCGAGAAGTCGCAACGCAGCCGTCGTCTAACGGACCTTGTCGAAGAGGGTCGTGGAATCCTTCAAGAATCGGTGCGCCGGCATCTGCTGAGCGATGTGCAAGTCGGTCTGTTCCTGAGTTCCGGGCTGGATTCTACGGCATTGCTGGGACTGACCCCCGCGAAACACAATCTCGACGCTTTTACCGTGTCGTTCCCGGACCATCCTGAATACAGCGAGGTTTTGGCGGCTAAGGTCGCAGCCGAACGTTTCGGGGTGCGTCACCACGAATGTCCGGTCAGCGACAGCACGGCTCTCGATTGGATCCACAAGGCGCTGCAATGCATGGATCAGCCGTCGATGGACGGCTTCAACTCCTACATTGTCTCGCGTGCAGTGCGTGAGCAAGGGATCGTAGTAGCCCTGTCAGGCCTGGGTGGCGATGAAGTTTTCGCCGGCTACAACCTGTTTCACCGAGTGCCCCGAATCTATCACGCTCTGACCTGGCTCAGTCCATTTCCGGAATCGGTGCGCACCACTGCGGCGAAGTTGGCGACGTCGTTCGCGAACGATACCGTCAGACAAAAAGCTCACGAGATCGCCCAAGTCAATCCAGGATTGATAGGGTTGTACTTCCGGCATCGTCGCTTGGTCAGTGATTCGGGGCTCGGAGCATTGGGCCTTCATGCCCAAACCCTAGGTCTGTCGGAAGATTTTCAGGTTCCGGAATTGCAATACGAGGGTTGCTACCTGCCGTCGGATTGGTTGTCGTCGGTGGCCAGACTGGATGCTTCCTTTTATCTCGAGAATATTCTGCTACGGGACAGCGACGTCTTCGGGATGGCCAACTCGCTCGAAATCCGTGTGCCCTTCCTCGATCAAGACTTGATGGAATGGGCGTTCCGACTGCCCGGAGATGTCTTGCTGCCGAAGGGTGCTCCCTTCAAGTACCTGCTACGGAACATCTGTGGCGAGGTGTACGGGAAAGTACCAGTCGCGTCCTCCAAGCGGGGCTTCGTGCTTCCGATATCCGCTTGGTTGAGAGGTCCCTTGCGTGAAGTCATGGAAGTCGGTCTCCGGACCCTGCGCGATTCGGGATGGCTGGATACAACCGGAATCGACGCCGTTCAGGAACGCTTCCGTCGTGAGCCGGACAGCCCGGCCTGGTCGCGAATGTGGGCTTTGGTGACTCTCGGATTCTGGCTGGAGAATCAGCATGCAACGGCACCCGTTACGATTGCTTCGGGAAGGATTGCGTGACGGGGCAGTCGCTTGAAGATCTTATGCCAGGGATCTTGGACCCTCTGCCCGACAACCGCGACAACCGGGTTCGACTTTTGACGAGCCCGGGGCGTGGCTTATAATGTGCGGAGCTCAGTTCCTGCCTGCGCGGAAATGGACTCCATGTTTTGCCGATGTCGACCGTGATCCGTTGATAAAACCGAACATGCAAAACATGGCAGACACTCGTACGGTACCCGCGCACACCGCAAAGTCCGATTCCATTGCAGTCACTGTTATTATCCCGACGCGAAACGAGGCGCGACATCTTGCCCGCTGTCTCGAAGCGGTTCGACGCTTTTCCGAAGTCTATGTCGTCGATTCACAAAGCACCGATTCTACCGTTGAGATCGCGTGTGCTTCGGGAGCAAAGGTGGTGCAGTTTCACTATCATGGCGGCTGGCCGAAGAAGCGGCAGTGGGCGCTTGATTCGCTTCCGTTCGAAAACGATTGGGTCTTGCTGTTGGATGCGGACGAGGTTTTGACTCCGGACTTGGCCGATGAGATTCAAGCGGCCGTTCGCAGTCCGAATCTCGTTGGATACCGGATTTTTCTGCGGATCCATTTTCTGGGCAGGGAACTTCGTTTTGGAGGAAGCGGCTTTTGGAAGCTGTCACTTTTCCGGCGTGGCAAGGGACACTTCGAGTGCCGACTGAGAGAACAGGACCCGTCGATGAGTGATATCGAAGTCCACGAGCATGTCGTCGGGGACGGAGATGTCGGCAAACTGCGCCATGCTCTTCCCCATCACAATGTCGAGTCTCTTTCCCGGTACTTGGCCAAGCATAATGAATATTCAAACTGGGAAGCCAAAGTTCTTGGCCAAGCGACGGAGCAGGTGGATGAATTGCGTCCAACCTTGTTCGGGAACCAGGCACAGCGCCGAAGGTGGCTCAAGAAACGTTTCTTTGGGCTGCCCGGTTCGCCGATATTTTTCTTTTTTTACAAGTACCTCTTACGTTTAGGCTTTCTGGATGGGGTGCCAGGTTTGATCTATTGTGTTCTTCAATCCACACATTTCTTCCACATCAAAGCAAAAATGTATGAATTCAATTGCACCGCGAAGCCTTCAAGGTAGTGAACTTGGCCAGGGCCTCCACATCACTTCACGGTAAATCCAATCGGCACGTGCCAGTTAGGAGTTCGTTGCTTGTACATCCTGGGGATCAACGCGTATCACGGTGATGCCGCTGCTGCCATCGTTAAAGATGGACAGCTCATCGCTGCGGTTGAAGAGGAGCGGTTCAATCGAAAAAAGCATTGTGCCGGGTTTCCCGCACTGGCCATACGCTACTGTCTGGAGGCCGCGGGTGTTCCGCTTGATCAGGTGGATTATATCGGCATTTCCCGTGACCCCTCCGCGCACCTGCATAAGAAAATCCTATTTTCGTTGACCAAACTGACGAACCTTTCGGGGTTGATTTCGACGCGGCTTGCAAACGCAGCAAAAATACGCGATCTCCGGCACGAACTGGCGAAAATGGTGGGAGTTGCCCCTTCGGAAAAAGCGCAGTTTCACAATGTGGAGCATCACAAGGCGCACATGGCCAGTTGCTTTTTTGTCTCCCCATTCGAACGCGCCGCAATTCTGTCGATTGACGGCTTTGGCGACTTTATCAGCACCATGTGGGGCCTCGGAGAGGGCAACCGTATCGAGGTACTCGGTCAAGTCGAATATCCTCATTCCGCCGGCGCCGTGTATACGGCGACCAGCCAGTATCTCGGATTTGCCAAGTACGGGGACGAAGGAAAGGTAATGGGACTGGCTCCCTACGGGCAGCCACGATATCTGGCCGAGTTTCGGGACATCATCCGGACCGATTCCTCTAGTGGCTTCAAATTGAACCTCGACTATTTCCTGCATCACTCCGAAGGCGTGGAGATGACCTGGGACGAAGGTTCGCCCACGATCGGCCGTATGTTCTCCGACAAGTTCATGGACACGTTCGGGCCGGCGCGTTCAGCCGGCGAGCCTCTCGCTGAAAAGCACGAGGACATTGCGGCCTCGCTTCAGGCGCGACTGGAAGAGGTCGGCTTTCACATTCTCAACCAGCTCTACGAGCGCACGAGGCTCGACCAGCTGTGTTTGGCGGGCGGCGTCGCCTTGAATTCGGTGATGAACGGGAAAATTCCGCTGCACACGCCTTTCAAACAGGTTTTCGTACAGCCGGCGGCCGGCGACTCGGGAACCGCCGTAGGTGTTTGTTACTACATTCACCACATGATCCTTCACCACGGTCGGTCCTTTGTCATGGAACACGCCTATACCGGACCGGAGTTTGACGAAGGACAGATCGAGCAGGTCCTAAATCAGAGCGGTTTACCGTATCGCCGGCTGAGCGATGGTGAACTCACCGAGGTGGCGGCGCAAGCGGTGGCCGACGGGAAAATCGTGGGTTGGTTTCAAGGTCGCATGGAGTTTGGACCGCGTGCGCTCGGCAATCGCAGCATTGTCGTCGATCCGCGCCGGTCGGAAATGAAAGACATCTTGAACGCCCGGATCAAAAAGCGCGAGCCATTCCGTCCCTTTGCTCCATCCATCTTGGAGGAGCGTGTCGGCGAGTACTTCGAGCAGACGCATCCATCGCCGACGATGCTGATGGTCTATCAGGTCAGGAAAGAAAAGCAGACGGTGATTCCGGCGGTCACGCATGTCGACGGCTCGGGGCGGTTGCAGACGGTTGCTCGCGAAACAAATCCCCGTTACTACCAACTCATCCACGATTTCGAGAAGATAACCGGCGTTCCGGTGGTGCTGAACACGTCGTTCAACGAGGATGAGCCCATCGTATGCACGCCCGAGGAAGCGGTGAACTGCTTCCAAAGAACGCGCATGGACGTCTTGTTTCTGGGCAATTATATGGTGCAGCGCTGACGAGACCGGGAGCTGCCGGCGACCGCCCGATGAAGATCCTGATTTTAAACCAGGCCTTTTATCCCGATGTGGTCTCAACTGCTCAGCACGCAAGCGATTTGGCGAAGGCTCTGACCGAGACGCGACACGAGGTTACGGTTATCTGTAGTTCCCGCGGCTATGACGATCCCGGGGTTCGTTTTCCCAAACGGGAAACTTGGAACGCGGTCAATATCATCCGCGTGCGTTCGACTGGTTTCGGCAAAGCCTCCAAATGGCGGCGTGCGACAGATTTCGCTACTTTCATGGCAAGTTGCGCCGCTCGTTTGTGGCTGCTTCCCCGCTGTGATGTGATTGTGGCGATGACGTCTCCGCCCCTTATCTCTTTTCTTGCCAGTCTGGCCGTGCCGAGGAGGGCCGGGAATCTCGTCTTCTGGTCGATGGATCTGAATCCGGACGAGGCGATTGCGGCCGGATGGCTGCGGGAACAATCAATAGCGGCACGATTGTTGTCTCGCATGTTGTCGCATAGCTTGCGACGGGCGGGCGGCGTCGTCGTGCTCGACCGATTCATGAAAGACCGGATCGCGGCCAAAGGAGTCGGGTCCCAAAAAATCCAGGTCGTACCTCCCTGGGCGCATGACGATGAAGTCCGGTTTGATCTTGTCGGAAGGGAACAGTTCCGCAAACTTCACGGGCTTTCGGATAAGTTTGTCGTTATGTATTCCGGGAACCACAGTCCCTGTCACCCATTGGATACGTTGCTTGCGGCAGCGGAGAGGCTCCGAGAGCGCGACGAGATCGCCTTCTGTTTTGTCGGGGGCGGAAGCGAATTCAGGAAGGTTCAAGAACGTGCCCGAGATCGTGGGTTAAGCAACATACTTTGTCTTCCCTATCAGCCGTTGAATCGGCTGTCAGCCTCGCTGTCCGCAGCCGATCTCCACGTGGTGGTCATGGGAGATAAGTTCGTAGGTATCGTTCATCCCTGCAAGGTCTACAATGTCCTCGCCGTGGGCGTCCCGTTTCTCTACATCGGTCCGGTTGAAAGTCACGTGCAAGACATCATCAGCCGGGCGGGGACGGCCGCTTATGCTGCCACCCACGGGGACGTGGACACGGTTGCCTCCAGTATCCTCCGAGCTAGCTCCAGGCCTGCGGATGGATCCGCTTGCCCCTCCCCACTCAGCCGCGAGTTTTCGAGCGAGGTTGTTCTCCGGCGCATGATCGCCGTGATCGAGCAAGTTGGTGGAAACAGCAGTGGCGCGGACCGAAGTCTGAACTGTGAGCGCGCCTGATTGGCCAGGGGACGGGATTTGCGGGTCTCACTGCTCGCCGGGGCGCCCATGCCGCTCCCAGCGTCTTCCATCTAGCAGCCGGCGATCGCGAGAGCCGCGCGACAAAACCCGGCTTCAATTATTCGGTACATCGCAGCGTAAGGCACCGGTTCGAACGCGGCCAGTGAAAAACACGGATTCCCTTTATCTGACTTAATACACTCGGTATACAGCCGCGGTCGCAGCGCTCGTAGCAACCACCGAACTGGCCGCAATAAAATCCTTGACCCGGCTGCTCGGGACAAAAATTATGTCCTCGGGCGAGACTGGAATATCTGTACCTTTGCCGCGCAGGAGGGCCTTCAGCGGAACGCGGCTCTCTTGCAATCCGCTCGGGGTGCGGCGCAGCATTCTCGCGCCGCCGACGGCAGCAGCGTGCGTTGGTCCCCCTGCTGCAGCCACGAGCTGCAACACGGTGATGGCGCCGGTTGAGTTCAGGACATATGCGCCCGGTTTGATCACCTCTCCCAAAACATAAACCATCGGTGCTTTGGCGACAAAAACCGTGTCACCGGGATGTAAGACGATGTTGCTGCGTACCATTTCTGCTGGGTCTTTCGAAAGCTCCACCGTGACAGGCTTGTTCTCGTCATTTTGGTGCGAGATGGTCACCGAACCCGAGGCCTTCTCCGAAAGCCCTCCGGCAGTTTGCAGGATGTCGAATAACCTGTGCGGTCCCATCGCGGAATAGACACCGGGCCGGTTGACCTCGCCGGCGACGGAGATTTCGCCTCGACTGTATTCCTTAACGTACACCGAGACTTGCGGGTCGTTCACCACCTTGAACTGGCGCAACTTTGCCTCGATGGCCCCCTCTGCTTCGCTGCTACTAAGGCCCGCGATGCGAACATAGCCGATCAGGGGTATCGAGATATTTCCCTCGGAGCTCACGCGAGTATGCCCGGAAAGATCCGGTGCACCATACACAGTAACCTCCACTTCGTCCCCAGGTCCGAGCACGAGTGCCGAGGAGTTGGTTTCACTATGGCTTGCCTTTTCTGGCACCGGGGCGAGCGGCGGTGTTGTAGGTGCCAGCGGTTGAGTTGTCGCATCTTGTTGTTGCGCAGCATCTTGCGGAAGGCTGCCGTTTTGTGCCCCGGCCGCCTGGAACAAACCGAAGAGGGCCAGCACCATAACCAAGCTCGAGAGTCGAACAGGATAACTCGGGACGCACTGCATAGATTTCCTATGATTTTAAGCTGCGCGGTGCTGACGTACAACCCGGATGTATCCACGCGGGTCTGACGTTCTTGCGCGATTGCCGAAACCGCGGTTCGCTTCGGTTGTCTCCGAGAACTCGGATCGAACCTTGCGCTTCGGGTTTCTACGGCTGCGCGCAGGATGGTATAGGTAGAGAGATGTCGGTATTGCAAAGCGCAAGCCCGTGTTGTAGCTTGATGGTTCGCAATTGCGCACGCTGGCCGGGCTCTGCGTTTGGAAGCCTTGTGCGCAATTTGCTGTTCTTGTTGGAGCCTATGGCCGAGCGGTTATCGTGGCGATCTGCGTTGTTGATTCGCTGCGACTCTCGGCGGTCGCCAGGAGCCGCGGTGGCTCTTGCAGCGTGACGAGCGAACCGCAAAAGGAGAAGAAGTTTAGCAAGTAGGTCAATTGCGGTCGAGGACGGAGATCCTGACGAGACGAACTCTGTAGGGACCAGTAAATATATGGGGAAACAAAAGCGGGTATTGGTAACGGGCGCCGGCGGTTTTATTGGCCACCATCTGGTGAAGCGGCTCAAAGCGGACGGTCATTGGGTCCGCGGTGTGGACCTCAAGTGCCCGGAATACGAGACTTCGGCAAGCGACGAGTTTGAGGTCCTGGATCTGCGCAAGGTGGAAAACTGCCTCCTGGCCACCCGCGGCGGGATCGAGGAGGTCTATAACCTAGCAGCCGATATGGGCGGCATTGGCTATATCACCGCGTATCTTGCCGACATCAGTCGCCATAACGTCCTGATCAACGCTCACATGCTCGAGGCCAGTCGCCAGAATGGGGTCGAGCGTTTCTTATTCTCCTCCTCGGCTTGTGTCTATAACCAGAGCAAGCAGCAAGATGCGGCAGTCGCTCCATTGCGTGAGGAAGATGCGCATCCCGCCGATCCCGAGCCTGGCTACGGCTGGGAGAAACTGTTTACCGAGGAACTCTGCCGTTACTACTACAAAGACTACGGGTTTGAGACCCGAGTTGTCCGTTTTCACAACGTCTACGGGCCGCTTGGTACCTACGAAGGTGGCAAGGAAAAGGCGCCGGCCGCCATCTGTCGAAAGGTGGCACTCGCCGAAGATAACGGGGAGATCGAAGTGTGGGGTGATGGTGAGCAGACACGGTCCTTCATGTACGTGGAGGATTGTGTGGAAGGGCTTGTCCGGATCATGGCTTCTGACCACCGCGACCCCTTGAACCTTGGCACCGATGAACTGGTAACGATCAATGGACTGGTCGACATGGTGGCTAGGATCGCCGGCAAACAGATCAGCAAACGGCACAACCTTCAAGGACCTCAGGGCGTGCGTGGGCGAAACAGCGACAACACCCGCCTGCGCGAGGTGTTGGGGTGGGAACCCTCCATCCGGCTGGAGCGAGGGCTGGCGGCGACCTATGAATGGATAGCCTCGCAGCTTTCAGAGGTTCCTGGGCCCGTATCAGTTTCCGCTGCGGCCGACTAACTTCTCGGTTTACGCGACTTTGCCGGGCTTCCCCCTAGGCAAAGGGCCGAGCATCAACGGATCAATCCGCTGCCAGCCGGGCGGGTACCTGCGCTCGGGGCAAGTTCATGACGCTATACCTCGCCCTGTGTGCGAAGAAATGATCTCATCCGGACGGACGCGATTTACCGGGCTGCGAGCCACACGCGGGATCATCCCCGCAACTAAGGGAAAGCTTCGCCCTGAATACCCCCAAGTGGTCGCCAGCGAAGGTTCCGCAACCGAATTTCTTCGCGAGTCCGCGCCGGTTCGGCATTACAATGGCATTGCCATAACAAAGGTTTACGTTTCCAGGCGGTTTGGCATCGCATCCACCACGATGAAGAAGATCTCATTTTCCGGTTTGATGTTTCTGGCTTCTCAGTCCTGAGCCGACGCTGCTGGCCATCAGGTTGGAGTGGAGCCCGCACTCGAAAGGAAAAGGAAGAGGATGATTATGAAGAGTCGGATATTCATGACGCTCGTTTTGTCCGCGGTACTTGCCCTTCCCGCGTTCGCGCAGCAAGCCAACTCGAATTCAGGCGCACAGCCGGCTCGCTCGCAGGACTTCTGGGACGGCGATGAGCCTGGTTTGGGATGGCTCATCTTGCACCCATTTGCCAGCAAGCAGTACGTTCGGCAACATCTTCGGACCATTCAGGACCAGCTCAACGAACTCGATGAGCTGACCACGTCGAACGGCAAGATGATCAGGGACGTCGATGCTCGTGCCCAGCAAGGGATTCAGCTGGCGTCGACGAAGACCAAGCTTGCCGACGATCATGCCGTTGAGGCTGCCAACAAGGCCGAGTTGGCCCATCAGACGGTGGCTGCCGTTGACACTCACCTCTCCATCGTCGAATCCAAAGTCGGGAACCTTGATCAGTACAAGTCGTCAGCGCCGACCGAAATTAATTTCCGCTCCGGCCAGACCGTACTGAGCAAGCACGCCAAGGACGCGCTCGATGAGATGGCCGCCCAGCTGAAAGATCAGCGCGGCTACGTCATCGAAGTGCAGGGCTTCTCTCCCGGTCAGGGCCAAGCCGCAATTTCCAACTCGCGAAAGATCGCCGACTCGGTGGTACGTTACTTGGTGGCAAACCACGAGATCCCTTCCTATCGCATCTATGTGATCGGGATGGGCAACGCTTCCGGAGCCAGGCGCACGGGCGCACGCGTAGAAATCAGCCTGCTGAAGAACAATCTGGAGCAGACTGCCAAACAATGAAGAACCAAGCGACAACGAGGGCCGGATCTTAGCGTGCGACCAGAGCGCTCGACTTGCTCGAATCGGCCTGCGACTCCGACTCGATCCTCCGGCCGCCGGGGTACAAAGCATACATCCGCAAGCAAACAGCTCGCCTCGTTCCCGCCGCGAAGCAAGGGCTGCCGGACGGACGGCTACGTCCTCCTAGCTTCTGCGACCTTCTCTCGGCCGATTCGTCGGCAGCGGCCCGATTGCCAAATGGCGTCACTGCGCGTCACGTCGCTGCCCAAAACATTTGCCCGTCGAAAGCTGGACGATGTATAGTTTTTGAGACCAGATATTGCGAATTTCCTGCCGCTTCCTTAAGAGAACTTCGTCCGCACGCAGAGACGAAACAATGCGTTTTGCGAGCTTGACCTAGATGACAAATGTTTCGGCCGGAAAGGAACACTGATTTTGACGGTCTTGTTCTTTGGCGTATTTGCTTTCTCCTTGGCGGTTTCGTTTTTAGCGACGCGCCAAGTGCGGGACTTGGCTACGCGACGAGGATGGGTTTCCTCCCCGCAGGACACCCGCCATGTGCATGAATTCCCTCTTCCCCGGTTGGGGGGAGTAGCGATCTTCCTGGCTTTCTCGGCCACCCTGAGCCTGTGGCTGGGGCTCTCGCTCATATTTCCCCGCCTGGTCGAAGGTTTCGCTCCCGCTACGCTTCTTCGAATCTACGTTCCGGCCTGCCTGATTTTTTGTCTCGGCATCTACGATGACATCCGCGGCGCCAGTCCATGGTTGAAGTTTGCTGTACAAGCCGTGGCTGCGACCATGCTGTTCGCCGGTGGAATGCGCGTTCTCGATCTTCCGCTGCTGTTCGGATCCCATACCCTCCCTTGGTTTGTCGGATTACCGCTCACGATCTTGTGGGTCGTTGCCGTCACCAATGCCTTCAACCTTATCGATGGCCTCGATGGCCTGGCGGCAGGATCGGCCTTGTTTTCGACCATCGTGTTTTTCGTCTGCGCTTTGGTCAATCAATCCTGGTTGGCTTCGCTGATGAGCGTGACGCTCGCCGGCGCCATCCTCGGATTTCTTCGCTTCAACTTCAATCCGGCCACGATTTTCCTGGGTGATTCGGGCAGCCTGTTCATCGGCTTCATGCTCAGCGCGCTCGCTCTGGCCGGCGCCGAAAAGGCGCCGACCTTCGTGGCCGTCGCCATCCCGGTGGTCTCGTTCGGATTGCCGATTCTGGAGACTGCGCTCTCGGTCTTGCGGCGGCTGATCAGCGGGCGTCCAATTTTCACCGCCGATCGCGAACACATCCATCACAAACTGCTGGAAATGGGTTTTTCGCATCGCCAGGTGGTCATCGTTCTTTACGCCGTCTCCGCGATCTTTGCCATGCTCAGCCTGTTCCTGCTTTGGCCGACGGGCAGCACGCTTGGACTGGTGCTGGCCGTCGTCGGAACCGGCATCTGGCTGGGCGTCCAGCATCTGAACTATCTGGAGTTTGGCGAGCTGCGGCGAGTGGCGCAGCGCACCATCGATCAGCGCCAGATCGTGATCAACAATCTCGCCGTGCGCCGCGCCGCCAACGAACTCAAGACGGCAAACAGTTTTGATCAGCTGCGCAAAATTCTGGTCGCCGCTTTCGAAAGCAACGACTTCGATGCGTTTGAACTGAACGTAAAAACGCTTCCCGGCGATCTCGTCGTGCCAAGCGATGCCAGCCGTCGTTTTCATTGGAGCGCCTTTCCCCACCTGGCCGCCATCTCCAGCCCGCCGTCGTGGATGCTGACCCTCGATTTGGTGACGGCCACGAACGCACGTCGTGGCTCCCTCGTCGTTTACCGCACCTACAGCCGTCGTGACCTTCAGCTGGATGTGAACCTGCTGACTTCTGAGTTCCCCATGGTCCTTGCCGACGCTCTTGATCGGGTTCTTACCGCACCCGAGGTCATCCTGCCGGCGGAGCAAGACGAAACGCGATTTCTGGCGGCGAACCGCTAGCGAGGCCGGCGCTCTCTCTGCGCAGGATATTGCTCCCTTCCGCCTGATCCCTGAGTTACTATGGAGGCAATCATGGACGGGAGCCTGCACAAATTGCCGGATCCGGTGGTCGAGTCTTTCAGGCAAGAGCGCCGCCGGTTCGTGCGTCAGAAGCTCCACACCCCCGTCTACGCCACGTTCAACGGCCCGGAGACCGATATGGTCGTTGACCTGAGCGAGCTGCTCGATCTCAACGAGGAGGGCTTCGCCGTCCAGACCAGCGAGCCGCTGGAAATGAACCGGGCGGTAACCCTCTGTCTTGATCTGACCGAAACCAAGAGTTACGTTCATGGCAGCGGTCAAGTTATCTGGAGCGATGAAACTGGGCGCGGAGGCATCCGGTTTTCGAATCTTTCCGAGATTTCCCGGCAAAGACTGCAAGAATGGCTCTTTGGCAACCTCCTGGTTGCCTGTGCGAACCACACGGCTCGAACCGAGCAACTGGCCGAGCGCGACCACGAACCGGCGCCGCCGCCCGTGCCGCTCGATTCCTCCCGCAACGTCATCCCGATTTCCGATCACGGCGATCCGCAGTCTTCGCTGGAATCGGTGCGCGACGAGCTCTCGGACCTTGGCGACGACCTCGATGCCATTTTGCAACTGATTGCCCGGTGCTCGCTCGCTCTTGCGGGAGCGAGCGGAGCCGCCCTGGCCTTTCTCACCGGCGGCAAGATGATCTGTCGCGCGCGAGCCGGTACACCCGCGCCGCCGCTGGGCGCTCCGGTGGACGTAACCCAGGGCCTGACCGGCGAGTGCATTCGTAGCGGAGTTCGGGTCTCGTGCGAGGACACCGAGAACGACTCCCGCATTGATCGGGAGGTTGGTCGTGCCCTCGGCATCGGCTCGCTCATGGCCGTTCCCATCGTGTCCGGGTTTCGAGTGATTGGTCTGCTCGAAGTTTTCTCCCCACTTCCTGGCAAATTCAGCGAAAGAGATGCGGCGCTTCTCGAATGGCTCGTAGAGTTGATTCCAAAAGATAATCGCGAACCAGATGTGGCTCAACCCGAGTCCTTGTCCGAGACGGCGCTGCGCTCGGAAACGCCGGAGCCACCTGCATCTTTGTTCGACCCGACGGATGCGGTTGTGCCTGCTTCCGAGCAGGGCCCTGACCTGTTTGTCGACTCCGTGCCCCCATCTTCATCCGGTCGGCTTCAATGGGCGCTCCTCGGACTGACCATCCTGGCGGTGGTTCTTGCGCTTGGCTACTTGATCGGTCCCCTGATTTCAAGGCACTCGAACAACTCATCGTCGCTGCCTTCGGCAGTCCAGGCAGCGCAAAAGAGCGGAGAGGCTTCGAATGTTCGCGGCGCACAACCGAGGACCTTGGGAGAGTTGCGCAGTGTCGCCGATCAGGGAGACGCCGAAGCGCAATATCTGATGGGCATCCGCTACCATAGCGGCGAGGGTGTCCCCCATGATGATGCCAAGGCCGTCGAATGGTTCGAGCGAGCCGCGGAACAGGGGCAGGTCGACGCCCAGTCGCTGCTCGGCGCTTACTATTGGGCTGGCCGTGGAGTTCCCGCAAATTTGTCGAAAGCCTACTACTGGTCGGTGATTGCGCTCGCCGGGGGTGACGACAACAGTAGGTCCCGGCTGGAGGGGCTAGCTGCGCAAATGACCGCGCCCCAGGTTTCAGCCGCGCGCCAGCAAGCAGAAGCCTGGATACGGCAGCACACCATCTCCCGCAAGACCGCCGTCAACTGACCAGAGGATCGTTTCCACGCTCTCCGTGTCTTTCGAACCCGCTCCGATCGCAGCCCGAGCCTCCTCGACGGCAGAGAAACCGTGCGCGATCCCCGGTGCGGAGCAAACGGCCGTAAAATGAGTTTGTGGCCACATTGCGCGACATTCTCACGGCTGGGGAGCGCCTCCACGAGGGCGACCGCGCCCTTTGGGAGAAACTGGATCGCGACCGGGTGCGTTGCTATGCCTGCGGACACTGCTGCCCGATTCCCGAAGGGCAGCCGGGGGTGTGCAAAGTTCGCTTCAACCACGGCGGAACGCTTTACGTGCCCTGGGGTTATGTTGCCGGAGTGCAGTGTGATCCGATCGAAAAGAAGCCATTCTTTCATGCCTACCCCGGAGCGCTGGCCTACAGTTTCGGGATGCTCGGCTGTGATCTGCACTGTGGCTACTGTCAGAATTGGGTGACCTCGCAGGCGCTGCGCGATCCGAACGCCGTTTCACCACCGCTTGACGCCGATCCCAGAGTGTTGATCCAGGACGCGCTGGCCCAGGGAGCGAAGGTCGTGGTCAGCACCTATAACGAGCCGTTGATCACCAGCGAGTGGGCCGTTGCCGTGTTCCGGGAAGCACGCCAAGCCGGCTTGCACACGGCGTTTGTCTCGAACGGCAACGGCACGCCGCAGGTACTCGAGTATCTCCAACCCTGGATCGATCTGTACAAGGTTGACCTAAAGAGCTTCGATGATCGCCACTATCGCGAACTCGGCGGGCGCCTGCAGCCGATCCTCGACACGATCCGGAGTCTGTACCAGAGAAACGTGTGGCTCGAGATCGTGACCCTGTTGATTCCTGGCTTCAACGACAGCGACGACGAACTCCGACGCTTGACCGCATTTCTTGTCGATGTATCGCCTGATATTCCCTGGCATGTCACCGCCTTTCATCGGGATTACAGAATGACTTCGCAGCCCGACACGCGTCCCCAGGATCTGCTGCGCGCGGCCGCCATCGGCCGCGAATCGGGATTGCGCTACGTCTATGCCGGCAACCTACCCGGTCGGGTCGAGGGCCTCGAAGATACTCATTGCCCGCAGTGCGGCGAGCTCCTGATCGAGCGCCATGGATATTCGATAGAAGAATACAAGCTAACTCCGCGAGGGCATTGCCCGGCCTGCCGCGCGCCGATTCCCGGACGCTGGTCGGAGAAATTCGACGGCCAGCTCGCCACTTCACCGTTTCTGCCCCGCAGGCGCTTCTGATCGAGCCCGACTCCTTTTCCAGCTGCGTTGCGGCTGTGATTCAAGCGCGACTTGGAATCGCAATATCGCTTCCGGGCCTGGATCGCCCTCTGGGTCGGGCTGCCGCATGGATGGAGTTTCACTCAGGCTGTTAAAATCCTCTCGCACCCGTAATCAACATCTCATGCAACCGGCAAGAATCCTGCTATTGGCAATGCTAGTGAGCGTAGCTCCCGGCTGTTCTCCCCGAGACTTCCTGACGCGCCGTCTCGCCGCCGACCTGATCTCGGCCTCCGAGGTCTTCAAGGCTCCACAATTGTTCTGGCTGAAGACCGGCGTCGTTTCCAACAAGGATTTCAGCTCTCCCGATTCCATGGTGTTGCAGCGACGCGGGTGGATCCTGGGCACGGAAGAAAAGAAATGCCCCCCTGGCCTCGATCCACCGCCTTGCTGGGACGTCGTGTTAACCCCGCTTGGTGTCGACGCCATCCGTCCTCTGATTACGGGTGCCCATCCCGAGAACGGCCCGATGGCAATTCAGGTTGCGCGCCGCGAACTGGTGAGCGTTTCCGGAATCAGCAAGGCCGGTAATTTCGCCAACGTCGAATTCACCTGGCGCTGGGTATCGATCAACACCGTGGGTGCGGCACTCTACGACAGCGGAGTTTACTACCGCTCGACCGTCGGTTTCCGAGATTATGACGACGGCTGGCGCGTTTTCGAACAGGCCGTACCGAGCAACCAGCCGCTCGATGAAGCTCTACGCAATGCGCAACCGATGTCCCTATAAACCGATCACTTCCCGCAAGAGTCGGGGCTTAACCGGGTCTCTTGCGCGGCGACCCAGGCATGCCAGTCGCCTCCCCAGGGAGAATGAATTGTCAGTGAATCAATCGATGCGCCGATCGCTCCTCCTAGCCTCACTCGTCTCTATTCTCTGTGCGAGAGTCCTCGCCGAACCCCAAACCACCAGGCCCAAACTGACGCTCGATGATTTCTTCAACGCCGTGAGCGTCGAAGCCCTCAAAGTCTCGCCCGATGGCAACTTCGTGGTCCTTGAAACCGCAAGACCCGATTGGGACGAGCAGACATTCCGCCAGGAACTCTGGCTCTATCGCGTCGCCAGCCGAGGCCTGATCCAGCTCACGCAGTCCGGTCACGACACCGCACCGCAATGGTCGCCCGACGGCAACTGGATCGCGTTTCTCTCCGAACGCAAAACCGGAGACACCAGGGATGCCGAGGCGGGAGACAGTAAGAAGCGGGGCGGCCACCAGCCGGACGCGAACGACAAAAGCAAGGACACAGCTCAACTGTTTCTCATCTCGCCCCACGGCGGCGAGGCCTTTGCCATCACGTCGGGAGAAGAAGAGGTCCACGCCTTCGCCTGGTCCTCCGACGCCAAAGCCATCTATTTTGCCACCCGTCAGCCCTGGAGCAAGCAACAGACCGACGAGCACAAGAAAGACTGGAAGGACGTCATCCGATATCGCGCCGATGAACGCGGCGACACAATTTTCCGCCTTGATCTGGACCAAGCCCAGGCTCGACGCGCCGCGCAGGGTAGCAAAGAGATTCCTGCCACGGAAAAAGATTCCGCCTCGACCCCCGGAGCCGCCGTCATCGCCCGCACCGCTCTCCGCGTCGATCAAATCGTCGTTTCCCACGATGGCCACCGCCTCGCCTTCGTTACCGCGTCAGTCTCCGAGCGCCAGGAGAAGGTCGAAGACATCGAACTCTATGTAGTCAATCTGGCAGCTGGCACCAGCGAGACCACGCCCATACGCCTGACCCAAAACGAGGGTGTGGAACTCAATCTCGGCTGGGCCCCCGATAATCGCCATCTCTTGTTCCAGGTCAACTTGGGATCGGTCGAGCACAAATACGAGGATCCGCAACCTCGCCTCTACTGGATCAACGCCGATATGAGCGGCGCAGCCGGCAAAGGCGATGTCGAGCGCTGGTTCGCCGACTATCCCGGAGAAGTTATCCGCTACACATCGCTGCCCGATGGTTCCGTGCTCTGTGCCTGCCGTCTGGGCACCGAGGTTCGGCTCGTCTCGCAAGCCAACCCCAAAGCCGCGACGGTCACGCACGCAGGATGGCCTGGTACCTATGAGCATCCCTCCGCTGCCGAGGTCGGACAATCCTCATCGCAGGGTCCGCGCATCGCCTTCCTGTATTCCTCGACCGAGCGTCCGACCGAGGTCTATATTGCCGACGGTCTCGACCAGCTTGCGCAGGCAACGCCCATCACCGCGTTCAACAAGCTGTTTACCGAGCGCGATCTCCCTCAAGCCCGCGCTTATCGCTGGACCGCAGACGACGGAACGTCGGTCGAAGGCATGTTGATGTATCCGCCAGGAAAGTTCGGGGCCACCAATCTCCCGACCTTCGTCTTTATCCACGGGGGACCGCAGGATGCCGATGGCAACCACTTCGAGGCCGACTGGTATCAGTGGGATCGACTTGCCGCCACCGCCGGCTGGCTGGTCTTTGAGCCCAACTATCGCGGCTCGACCGGCTACGGAGACAAGTTCGCACTGCAGATCGTTCCCGAGATTGTCTCCCGTCCGGGCAAAGATATCCTGGCCGGTGTCGATCTCCTGGTGAAGGACGGCATCGCCGATCCCAACCACCTGGCCGTCGGTGGCTATAGCTATGGGGGTTACATGACCAACTGGCTGATCACGCAAACCACCCGCTTCAAAGCTGCTGTCACCGGAGCCGGGGCCGTCGAGCACGTCGCCAACTGGGGCAACGACGACACGACTTTCGACGATGCGTATTTCCTCGGCGGTCTGCCTTGGGAAACTCCCGATCGCTATCGCAGCGAAGCCGCACTTTTCCAGATCAATAAAGTCCGCACCCCAACCCACATGGTCGCCGGAGCCGATGACATTCGCGTCGCGGTGGCGGAGGATTACCTGCTCGACCGCGCCTTACACGAGTTGAACGTTCCCAGCGACTTGCTGATCTTTCCCGGGGAAGGACACGATCTGGCGAAAAATCCCTGGCACGGAAAAATCAAGGTGCGCGAAGAGCTGAAGTGGCTGGCGAAGTATGCCGGGGTGCCTGGCATGAACTAGCTAGCACCCGGGCTCCATAGCCTTTCTCGGCTAATAGGGCAGTCTCACTTGCACCCGGCAACCTCTCTGTCCGTTGCGGTTGGAGAGTTCAATCGAACCTCCATGCGCTTCGGCGATCTGACGCGAGAGTGCCAGGCCGATGCCGCTTCCGGCCGGTTTGGTGGTATAGAACGGGACAAATGCGTTGCTGGGGTTCAACAGGCCAGGTCCGTTATCGTCGATCGTCAGTACAACGTTCGGAACTTCGAGCACCCAATTCAGTGTTACCTGTGGCTTCGGACACTCTCGGGCGGTCGTGGCGTTGTCGGAATCTTCCAAAAGCCGTGGTTCGAGCGCAGCCTCGACGGCATTGCGCACGAGATTAATGAGCATTTGCTCGATCTGGTCCGGATCCACCATCAGGGTCACATCCGGCCCGTGAGCGATCGCTACCGCAAGTCGCGTCTCGAGAAAAACCACTCGATCCACGATCGGAAGCAGTGCGGCTCGTTTCATTGCCGGAGGCGGCATCTGCGCGAGTCGGCGGTACGCCTGCAGAAATCGGTTGAGCGAAGCGGTGCGATCTTCGATGATGGCCAGCCCGCGCGCAAAGTCCCCACGTTGTTCGGGAGCGAGTTCGGTCTCCGAGAGGCGAGAACTCAGACTTCCGGCAATCGACTTGATCGGGGCGAGAGAATTGTTGAGTTCGTGCCCCAGGACGCGAATCAGCCGTTGCCACGCTACGCGCTCCTCCTCGCGCAACGCCCGGCTCACGTTGGACAGAACCACCAGGGTGTGCGGCACACCTTTTTCCCGGAACTTGCTTTGTCGTACCAGCCACCGCGTGTTCGGACTGCTGGCGGGCAAAGCCACCAATGCCTCGCCGGTTACGCGCAGGCAATCGGCCAGCCCGATTTCCTCCGCCTTTCGCCCAAGAAGACGAACGGCAGCTTGTTGCAGGAGTCTTTCGCCGGCGGGATTTACGAGTCGAAGCACTTGCTGGGGATCGAAGGCAAACAGCGGGGCATCGATTTCTTCGACCACGCGCCGCAGAAGGGTCGTGGCCTCGATCGCCCGGATTCGCTGATCGGCGAGCAGATCGGCCAGCACGTTGACTTCCAGCGAAAGCTCTCCCAAGGCGTCGTCAGCGGCGGCTCCGCGGGCCCGAAAGGAATAATCTTCTTCGCGCAAGGCGGCGACCACGTTCGCCAGCGTCTGCAACGGGCGGACGGTCTGGTCATGCAGGACGAGAGCGAGGATCCACCAAACCAACAGCTCGAAAAGGAACAGAGACAATTTCGATTCGGTGGACCAGGGTTCGCGCCAGAGAAATAGGGCGCTGAGCAGAACTCCGGGCAAGCCGACCAGTCCCGCGTACAGACTGATGCGACGCTCGTAGAGAAGACGAACCCGCTGGCGAGGAAGCTTGCGAGTTTTGGCCTTGCCGCTAGTCTGCGGACTAGAGGCCATATTTCTCCATGCGCCGATAGAGCGCACCCCGGCTCAGCCCCAGGGCTTCGGCGGCTTGACTGATGTTCCCCTGGAAGCGCTGCAGCGCTTTTCGGATCAGGATTGTCTCGACTGCTTCGAGACCGAGCTCTTCGAGGTTTTGCGCCTGCGGACGCTGCAGATTCAGGCCCAGGTCGGCGGGCTGAATCTCCGGTCCGCGGCACATCAGCACTGCCCGCTCCAGAGTGTGCTCGAGCTCCCGGACATTGCCGGGCCAGGAGTATTGCGCCATGACTTGGAGCGCCGAAGTGTCGAATCCGCCGATTTCGCGGCGATAGCGGGTGGCATAGCGCCGGAGAAAATGGATCGCGAGCGTTGGAATATCCTCGCGCCGCTCGCGCAGGGGCGGTACATGAATCTCGACCGTGTTCAGACGGAAAAGCAGGTCTTCGCGGAACTGGCCCGAAGAGCATGCCGCCTTGAGGTCGATATTGGTGGCCGAGATCAGCCGCACATCGATCTTCCTCGATCGCGAGGCACCCAGTCGCTCGATCTCGCCCGACTCGAGCACGCGCAACAACTTGGCCTGTTGGCGAATGGGCACATTGCCGATTTCGTCGAGAAAGATGGTGCCGCCGTCAGCCAGCTCGAACCGTCCGATGCGATCGGTTCGTGCATCGGTGAAGGCGCCCTTGACGTGGCCGAAGAGTTCGCTTTCAAAGAGTCCCTCGGCGAGGGCGCCGGTATTCACTGCGACCATGGACCGGGAAGCGCGTGATGAAAGCGCGTGCAGCGTCTGCGCCACCACTTCTTTGCCGCTGCCATGTTCTCCGGTGATGAGGACGTTGGCATCAGAAGGGCCGACGCGCGCCATCGCGTCCAGCACCGGCTGCATGGATGGCGCCGAAGCGATAAATTCCGGGCGACCTTGCGCCTGGAGCAGACGATTCTCCGCGGCCAGTCGCTCGGCGCGCTGCAGGGCGCGATGCAGTTCGACCTGGGTTCGCAAAATGGCGAGCAGCCGGTCGTTCTCCCAGGGTTTTTGCACGAAATCGCGCGCGCCGCGGCGCATGGCCTCGACCGCGAGTTCGACATTGCCCCAGGCGGTCATGACGATAACTGGAAGATTGCCATCGAGGGTTACGATTTCCGAAAGCAGGTCCAGACCCTCGCGTCCCGAGGTGGTGTCGCGCGTGTAGTTGAGATCGATCAGCAGCGCGTCATAGGAATCCACGGCCAATGATTCCCGGACCTCGGCGAGAGATTGGGCGCATGATACGCGGTAACCCTGGGGATGAAGCAGCAGCTGCAGCGCTTCGAGAATATGGGGTTGGTCGTCGGCCGCTAAGACCCGCGGGGCGAGGTGGTCGCGGGAGTGGGAAGACCCGTGCGAAGCCTCGAGCGGGCGAGGAGATTGCGCTTTCGACGACGTCGGCATGAGTTAAGGAGAGGATGCGGCGACAGTTCCCTGGACCGCATCCTGAATCAGCACTCCATTATGTTCCAAAGTTGCGCCCGTGGAACGATCAAGTTCGACCTTGGCCTTTTCGTAGGTCGTCATGGCCGTAACCAGGTCCAGTTCGGCCACCGACAGATCGTGCTGCGCGGTCATGGTCTGGTAACTCGAACCCGCACCCAGGTCCTGCTCCTTCTTGGTGATCCCGAAGGTGCGCTCTGCCAGGTCTCGGGACTTGCGGGCAGATTCCACCCGGGCGCGCGATTGTTCGAGCGCATATTGCGCGTTGCGGACTTCGATCCGAATCTGCTTTTTCAGCTGCTCCTGGCGCAGGCTCGCTTGCCGGTACTCCAACTCGGATCGATACTGGTCGGCCTTGGCGACGCGGTTGCGAAAGGGAATATTCAGATTGAGCCCGACATAATAGTCCGGCGAAGAGTTGTTGAAGGCACCCTGCCAGGCGCCCGTCAGGTCGCTGGGGACGGTGGAGTTGGCCTTGACTTCGGGGGGCACCAGGCCTGCCAGACCGCTGCCGCCGTAGAAGCCGACCAGGGAAAGGGTGGGCAGGAGTGCGTTGCGCTCTGCCTTTCGGCTGATTTGCCGGTTGGCCAAATCGATGTCGGTCTCCAGCAGTTCGGGACGATTCTGCAGTCCCTCGGCAATCAGATCCAGAATCGGTTGGCTTCGCTCAGTATCCGAGGTCTGCGAGCGATCGGTCGGCACGACCGGCATTTCTCCCAGGGTGGGATCATCCAGGCTCTTGGTGAGCGCGTTTTTCATCAGCGATTCCTGAAGCTGGAGGTTGGTTCGCGCAACCGTCAGATCCTGGTCACGCTTGGAAACCTCGGCTTCCGCCTTCATCACGTCCATCTCGGGAATGCTTTCGAGTTGCAGTTGCTTCCGGGCATTCGCCAGAGTCTGATTGGCAAACGCCAGGGATTGTTCATTCACCCGCGCCTGTTCGTAGGCACTCACCAGGTCCCAATAGATATTCTCCACCTGGGTGACGGTGGCGATGACCTGGTTCTTGAACGCGATGTCGGAGATCTTCTGGTTGTTTTTCGCGATATGCAGGTAACGCAGGTTGGGACCGAAACCGAATCCAGCGAGCAGTTGCTGTTGGAACGTGAAGCGGTAGTAGGTATTCAAAGCAGGCGACAGGAAAGTGAGGGGGCTGTTCGTAGTCTGGCGGTTGTTGTCAAAGGCAAAGGAAATGGACGTGCCGGTCGGAAAAGCCTGCGAGAAGCTGGCGTTCAGCTGGGTAGTGTTCAATTGCAAGGAGGGGACGCCGTAGATTTGCAGATTCGACAGCGGAGAGGTCTGGTGCTCGATCCCTGCGTTCACCGAAAGAGCCGGGTCATAGGAGGCGACCGGTGTGCCTCCGCCCAGGGTGGATTGCACCAGGCCGGAAGCGCCCGCGCCTGCACCTCCCGCGCCGCTCGTCGTGCCGCCGGCTCCCGCTCCCGGGGCCCCCGCACCATACCCCCCTACGCCTCCTCCGGGAGTTCCTTGTACGACGCCCGTGTTCACGCCAAGGAAGACACCCCCGGCCCTGGTGCGGAGCAGATCCGCACCGGCAATCGGCAGGTTGTAGCGGGCGATGGCGAGATCGAGATTGTTCTCGAGCGCCAGGTCAATGGCGTCTTTCAGAGATAAGTAAAGCTTGCCCTCTCGCACCAGGCTGCCCAGGCGCGGCGAATTTTCCAGTTTTGGCTCGGGAACGGTTTCGCCCAGGTAAGGGCCGATCGGATTGCGGGATCGAGGCATCTCGAGAGCGGCCGGAGTGTGCACCTGTGCCCTCATCAGGACCGAGGTGACGACCAGGGCCACTGCCATCCGCAAAACGCCGAAGCACCATTGACGGAGGCGCGGCTTCATCGATTCACCGCCGCGTCGCTCGGCTCGGTCGCTGGAAGCAAATTCGGATTTGCAGTGTCGGCAACCAGCCAGCCGTCCCGCAACTGGAGGGTGCGAGTTCCGTAGGCAGCGTTGGTCTCTGAGTGCGTGACCTGGATGATGGTGGTTCCCTGCTGGTTCAACTCGCGGAACAACTCCATAATCTCTTTGGCTTGCGAGGAATGCAGATTGCCGGTGGGCTCATCGGCCAGCAGCAGCGCGGGCTTATGAATGACGGCTCGTGCGATGCCCACCAGTTGCTGCTGTCCGCCAGAAAGCTGGCTGGGATAGAGATCTTTCTTGGCCACGATCTGGAAGCGATCGAGCGCATCGGCGACCAGACTCTGCCGCTGGCTGCGCGGGACGTCTTTGTAGGAGAGCGGCAAATCGATGTTCTCCTGCACCGTAAGATCGTCGAGCAGGTGATAACTTTGAAAAACCATGCCGACGTTTTTCTTCGCCAACTCGGCGCGTTCCTTGCGCTTCATGGCATGCGCGGCCTGTTCGCGGAACCAGTATTCACCGAGCCACTGATCGTCGAGGAGAGCGAGAACATTCAACAGCGAGGATTTTCCCGCGCCCGATGGGCCCATCACGGTGATGAACTCGCCGGGCTGAATTTCCAGATTGACACGCCGCAGGACCCACGTCTGGCCGGCGCCGGTTCGGTAGCTGCGTTCGATATTTTTCAGTTGGATCATATTTTCCTCAAAAGCTCCCTTTCCCTAATCGTGTCGCAGTGCCACGGCCGGATCGACGGTTGCCGCACGCCACGCCGGTACCACGCAGGCGATCGTCGCCACGGTCAGCAAAATCGACGTCGCCAGGAACAAGGTCAAGGGTTGGCGTGGACTGCCCCCTGCCCAGGCGCGGACGATCTGGTCGAGCGCCAGACTCAGCGCCAGCCCAAGGGTGACTCCGGCGGCGAGCGTCGCGGCGGTCGAGGCAATCACCAATCGCAAGATGTTGGCACGCGGGGCACCGAGGGCCATTCGTATACCGACTTCATGGGTGCGCTGGGTAACGGCGAAAGAAACGACGCTATACAGTCCTGCTGAGGCCAGAGCGAGGGCCAGGACGGCGAAGAGCGAAAATATTTTTGCAATAAAGCGTCCTTGCCCCCACTCCCGGGTTTCCAGCCAAAAGGCCAGCGTGTGATCCTGATTGACGACAAAATCGGGATTGAGCGCTTGCAGCCGTTGCTTCACCGATTGTATGGCCACATCCGGATTGCCCCTGGCACGCGCGATCAACTCCACGTCGGGGGGCAGCACAAAGCTGTAAGGAAGGAAAACTCCCGGCTTGATCGGGTGATCGGCCCCGTCGTTACGGACGTCAGCAACCACGCCGATAATCTCCAGCCAGTCATCGGGAGCCGGTGCCAGCAAGAAATCGGGGAATTCTGCTTTGAGCATTGCACTGCGAACGCGATCGCCGATCGGGTTGCTTGCGGCGAGAAATTGCTTGGCAAAGGTCTGGTTGACCAGCGCCACGTGAGCCGCACGATTCAGTTCCGCCTCGTCGAAAATCCGGCCGGCGAGCAGTGGAATCCGCAGGGTGGTGAATTCCTGCGGGCTCACGAGCGCCATCACCGCTTGCGCTCCGGCGAGCGTCGGCATGCTTCGGATCTCGATCTTGGCGTTGAAGCCGCCGAACGGAGGGGTCCAAGTCGGGCAAATCGACGCACTCGCCATGCCGGGCGTTTCCTCGACCGTGCGGCGAATGGTTTCATTGGTATGCAGCCGACCCTGCCAGGTTCGGTCGGTGCCCTGGGGGAGTGCGATATTGGCAGTGAAGATGCGATCGGGATCGAACCCCAACGATGCGTGAGTGAGCGTCAAAAATGCCTTCACGGCGGCACCGGCTCCCGCCATCAGCAATAAGGTCAGTGCGACCTGTCCGGCGATCAGAATGCGATGGGTGCGGCGATTCCGGGCGATGCCAGAGTGCCTGGCGCTGCTCGCCTCGATCAGTTCGTTGATCGGCGGATGAGAAAGTTGCCAGGCTGGCGAAACGCCGAACAGGATTCCGGTGATCATGGCCAGGGCTGCGCTGAAGGCGAGGACGGGAGCGTTGACGCGAATCGCCGCCTCGTGCGGAAACGAATACAGCGGCAGCATCGAGGAGAGGATTCCGACGGCTCGATAGGCGAGTAATACTCCGAGCGAGGCGCCGACGGTAGACAGCAGAACCGACTCGGTGAGCAACTGCCGAATCAGGCGCGTTCGACTGGCGCCGATCGACGCGCGAACTGCCAGCTCGTGCTGACGCGCCGTGCCGCGGGCAAGCAGAAGGATCGAGACGTTGGCGCATCCGATCACCAGCAGTGCGATTACGGCCCCGAAAAGCAAGGTCAGGGCGCCGGAAAAACGGCCCAGAATCTCCTGGTTCAGGGTTACGACCGCCACCCGCCGGCCAAAACGAAAGTCTTTCGGATCATCTTTCGTGAATCGATCGACCAGAAGCTGGAGTTCAGCGGTAGCCGCCGCACGCTCAACTCCCGGCTTCAGCTTGAGGAATGAATTCCAGTAATCGTGCGGGTCGGCACTGGGCATCGCCGGAACGTAGACATCCGAGTCGCCCCAGGTGAAACGTGGTGGCGTGACCCCAATGACGGTGTATCCCTTGTGCCCCAGTGCGATTGTCTGTCCCACTACGTGGGGATTGCCGGCAAACTGGCGCTGCCAGAAAAGATAACTCAGAACCGCTACCGGCGATCCCTTTCCGTCGGGCGCGTCGGAGGGCAGGAACTCGCGTCCGACAAGCGGTGGCACACCCAGGTAGGTAAACAGATTGGGTGAATACCGGCCTAGGAGGACCGAAACGGGAAACTGTGCACCCGTCAGAGTTTGCGTCTGCTGGCTTTGAATAAACACATCGTCCACGCAGGAGGCCCGGCGCAGTTGGTCATATTCGGCGCCATTTACGACCAGCAGTGGTCCCCGGTCGCTTTGATCGCGCAGCTCGACATGCACCATGCGGTGCGCATCCCGATACGGATACGGATCGAGCAGAATACTATAGACAACGCTGAACATCGCGGTGGTCGCGCCAATGCCCAAAGTGAGCGAGAGCACAGCGGCCATAGCGAACCCTGGGGACGTGCGCAACTGGCGCGCTGCGTAGCGGAGATCCTGAAGCAGTCCGTTCATGCGTCCTCCTTCACTCGTATCGCAGCGCCACCATGGGCTCGACTCTGGCCGCCCGGCGCGCGGGAAGGTAAGCAGACCCGAGCGCAACGAAGGCGACCAGACCCGTTCCCAGCGAGAGGGTCAGCGGGTCGCTGCTCGAAATGCCGAACAGTTGACTGCGCATGGTATGCGCCAGCAACAGTGCGGCCGGCAAGGCAAGCGCGACACTGATCCCGGTGAGCCACAGCACTTCGAGCAAGACCATGCGCATGACCGCGCTGCGAGCGGCCCCCAGTGCGATGCGGAGACCGATTTCACGGGTCCGCTGCGCGGTCGAGTAGGCAAGCACGCCGTAGAGTCCGACCGCGGCCATGAAGACTGCGAGCACGCCGAAACTGGACGCCAGCAGGGCAATGGTGCGTTCGCCAATCAGGTTGTCGTCGATTTGCTCTTGCATGGTGCGGAAGTTGTCCATCACCAGTTTTCGGTCCAGCCCTTCGACGGCGCTGCGGACGGTAGCTTCGGTGCTTTCCGGCGATTGCCGGGTGCGCACATAAAACGCCAACCCGCCCGGGTCCGTCTCTTGCAGGATGGGCGTGAACACGGTTCGGATGACGGCGTCGCGCACGGCCGTATGTTTTGCGTCCCGGACCACGCCGATGATCTCGATGTCGGTCTTCGCCGTGCTCGCGCCGCCTTCGCCGAAGTAGTGACCGACGGCCAGCGGCGCGCTTCCGAAGTAGTGCCGGGCGAAACTGTCGTTAACCACCGCCACTTTGTGAGTCCCGGCACGGTCTTGATCGTTGATCTCGCGACCGGCGACAAGCGTCATGCCCATGGTCGAGAAGTATTGCGGGCTTACCCATGGCCGTTCGACGTCCATGTCTTCGTTCTCTTTTTCGGTGTAGCCGGCGATCGTAATATTCTGGCCCCGGTCGTCGTTTGCCAGCTCCGGGTCGTTGGTGGCGGCTGCGGCGCGCACTCCCGGCAGACCGGACAAAGTCTGCAGAATGCGAGCATCGAGATCTCCGGTTTGACCGGGCTGATAGCCGGCGAGGGTGGGATTGAGAGTGAAGGTCACGAGATGGTCGGTGGCAAATCCCACATCGAGCGACTTGAGACTGTGCAGCGTGCGCACGAACAGGCCAGCGCCCACCAGCAGCAACAAGCTGAGCCCGAGCTGCACGGCGACGGAGGCACGCCGGAAGCGCAGGGGCCCGCTGGCGGTGGCGAGCTGCTGCTTGAGAGCCGGCATAAGGTCGGGCCGCCAGAACTGCACCGCCGGTGCCAGGCTGAACAGCAGGCTGACGACGATTGCGAGAGAGAAATTAAAGAATAGAATTCGCGCGTCCAGATGCGAGGAGAACGGCAGCTCTCCGCGCGTGCTGCTCCAGACCATGCGAATGAGCAATGCCGACACGCTCGGCGCCAGCGCCACCCCCAGCAAGCCTCCACTCAGCCCCAGCAGCAAACCCTCCACCAGCAATTGCCGTATCACCCGCTGGCGTTTGGCTCCCAGCGCATAACGGATCGACATTTCCCGCATCCGTGCCGCCGCCCGCACCAGCAGCAGACTGCCCACGTTGGCACAGGCCATGAGCGCGACCAGACCGACCATGGCCATGACGATAGTCAGCGGCATCTGGGTGTCGATGCGCAGCGGGGAGAATCCCTTGGAGCCATCGAGCAGCGACAGATGCGACTGCGTGAGAAATTCCTCACGAAAATGCTCCGAATGGTGGCCCATCTGACTGAGTTCTTCGGACCGGATGGCGTACCAGAGCCCTGCCAGTCCCGCCTCCGCCTGCTGCCGCGTGAGGCCGGGCTTGAGCCTGGCGATGATGTTCATCCAGCGAGAGCGGCGATTCTCGAGATCGATCCTGCCCGGGATGATTTCGCCCTTCATCGTCATGGGGGCAAAGATCTCCGGAGTGTCTCCCATGACTACACTGTGAAAGCCATTCTCGGCGACGCCGATGACGGTGAAGGGGAATCCATTCACCAGAATCCTCTGGTTCACGATGGCGGCATCGCCGCCGAAACGGCGATGCCAGTAGTTGAAAGCCAGCACCACGACCGGACTGGCGTTCACCGCTCGCTCGTCGGAGGCGACAAACAGACGTCCCGCAGCCGGCCGCACTCCGAGCACGTCGAAGTAGTTGCCGGAAACCAGTTCGGCAGCCACCAGTTCGGGCTGGTTTTGCCATTGCACGCCGACCTGCGCCCAATCGGTAGCAATCATGCCCTCGAAGACCGAATTCCGATCGCGCAGGTCCCGGTACATGGGATAGGAGAAGTAGAAATGATCGTCAGAAGTACGCGAGGAAACATGGCCGCTATCACCACCAGAGAAGCGAAGGCTGACGAGCCGATCCGGATCTGCGACCGGCAGGCTGCGCAGCAGAACCTGATCGAGGAGTGTGAAGATCGCAGTGTTCGCACCGATGCCCAGCGCCAGCGTAATCACCGCTACTGCGGCAAAGCCCGGACTTCTGCGCAACTGGCGCAGCGCGTAGCGAAGATCCTGCCACAATCCACTCATTGCTGCCTCCTTAGTCGTGCCGCAAAGCCACCATGGGATCGACTTTGGCCGCACGCCGGGCGGGAACGTAACAGGCCAAAAGAGCCACCGCCGCGAGAAAAGCGGCGCTCGCGGCGAAGGTGACGGGATCGCCAGGACTCACCCCAAACAGCAACCTCGACATGAGCGGAGTCAACAGCCAGGCGAGGACGGCACCGGTTGAAACTCCCATCCCCAGCAGTCTCACGCCCTGGGCGACCACCAGGGACAGAACATCTCCGCGACTGGCCCCCAGCGCTATCCGAATCCCAATCTCGCGGGTTCTCTGCGATACGCCATAGGCAATCACTCCGTACACTCCGAGCGCGGCGAGAAGCAATCCCAGGCCAGCCAGAGTGCCGAGAAGCATAGCCGAAAATCGGCGCGAGGCGACCGAATCCGACAGCACCTGATCCATGCTGGCGACGTTCGATGCCGCCAGTTCCGGATCGATCTTCGTCAGTTGCCGACGGACCTCCGCGGCCTGCTGCACGGGGTCGGATTTCGTGCGCACGACGAGCGAGAGATGTCCGTTGGCGTACTGCGCGTGCGGCAGATAAACCTGCATGGTGTGCGGAGCATCCAGGCCTGCCTGCTTGACGTCTTCGACCACCCCAACCACCGTGCGCCAGGGCTGCGGCCCATCTTCAAAGCCGGGTACCTTCACCTGTCGCCCGATCGGATCTTGATTCGGCCACCAGCGCTCGGCGGCCGTGTTCGAGAGCAAAACGACAAGCGGCGCTCGCTCGCGATCGGCTTCAGTGAAGAGCCGTCCACGTACCAGCCGGATTCCCGCGGCGGCCAGGTAGCCGGGGGTGACAATGTAACGCTCGGGATAAGGCGTCTCGCCCGGACCGTGTGCGAATCCCTCTGGCTCGGTGCCGGCAGTGTCAAAATTGCTTCCGAGCGGCAGCACGCTCACTGCGCCTGCGCTTTCGACGCCGGGCAACGCGTTGATCCGGCTAAGCAGCGTGCGATAGAAGGCGACCGGCTTCTCGGTTCCCTGCGGATACCTCGATGCGGGAAGCCCGATATCCATCGTGAGGAGGTGGTCAGTACGGAAACCTTTATCGACCTTGTACAGCTTGTCGAAGCTGCGCAGCAGCAATCCCGCGCCTGCCAGTAACACCAGACTCAGCGCCACTTCACTCGAGGCCAGCACTTTGCGGTAAGTGTCGTGGGCCGCCGTTCGGCTTGGCGCGCCTTCCTTCAGCGATTCGCTGAGAGTCATCGCCGAGACCCGTAGGGCCGGTACCCAGCCGAACAACAAACCGGTCACCAGGCTGAGGCCGGCGGTAAAGGCGAGCACGCGCCCATCGACCGACGCCTCCACCAGCCGCGGAATCACCTTGGCGCCGATCGAGGCGATGACCTTCGTCCCCCAGAATGCCAGCAGGATTCCGACCATGCCGCCGCCCGCCGCCAGCAGCACGCTCTCGGTCAAAATCTGCCGCACCAGCCGAGCCCGGCCGGCGCCCAACGCCGAGCGGATGGCAACTTCTTTCTGTCGTCCGAGGACTCGCACCAGCAGCAGATTGGAGAGGTTCGAGCAGGCGATCAGAAGCAGAAAGCCGATCGCTCCGAGTAATACGAGCAGAGCCGGCCGCAACCCGGCCGCAAGGTCGTCCTGCAGTTGTATGACGCGCACTCCGGTGGTTGAGTATTCCTCGGGAAATTGTTTGGCGAGGCCGCGATTGATGATCTCCAAATCGGATTGCGCTTGCTCGAGGCTAACCCCCGGCTTCAGACGGGCAATGGCGCGCAAGTGTCGCGATAGTCTTTCCTTGTCGTCGTGCTTTTCCGCGACCGGCCGATAGAACTGCGCCGGCCCATCCACCAGAGTCGCCGGCAACATGGGAAAGTCCTTGGGCGTAACCCCGAGGATGGTATAGGGCTGACCGCTTAAGCGAATCTGTCTCCCCACGACCTGGGGATCGCCCGCAAACCGGCTCTGCCACAACCCGTAGGTCAGGATGATGACGTGGTCGTTGCCCTCGATCTGCTCGGCGGCAACAAAATCGCGGCCCAAAATCGGCTTGACGCGCATCAGGGACAGGTAACCATCACCCACCTGAATTCCCGGAATGCGGGCAGGGTCGCCGTCTCCGGTAAAGGTGGCGCTCCAGTCTCCATAGGCGACAACATTGTCGAAGACGTGATTCTGCGAGCGATAGTCGTCGATATCGGTGAAGGAAAGCTGGTCGCGCCGGTCGCCATCCCGTCCTGTGCTCCAAATGAGTGTCAGCCGCTGCGGGTCGGCGTAGGGCAGATCGCGGAAAAGAACAGCATCGGCGACGCTGAAAATCGCGGTATTGGCACCGATGCCCAAAGCGAGCGTCAGCATCGCAACCGTGGCAAAGCCGGGCGAGCGTTGCAACCGGCGCGCAGCGTAACGAAAATCCCGCCACAGCCCGTTCATGCGCCGGTCTCCTGGAGAAGTTTCTTGAGCTCCTCTTCGGCGACGACCTTGCCGTCGAACAGATGCACTTCCCGTTGCGCGTGCTTGGCAAAGCGTGGATCGTGGGTCACCATGCAGATGGTCGCGCCTTCGCGATGCAGGTTTTGCAGCAGCTCCATGACTGCTTCGCCGTTGCGCGAATCGAGATTGCCGGTGGGTTCGTCGGCGAGCAGAATGGAGGGCTTGCCGCCCAGGGCGCGAGCCACCGCGACGCGTTGCTGCTGGCCGCCCGACAGTTGCGAGGGATAATGGCGGACGCGATGCGCCATGCCAACCCGTTCGAGAGCCTCCATCACGCGAGCCTTGCGATCGGCGGCGGGCATTCTTTGCCGATAGGTCAGCGGCAGTTCCACGTTTTCGTAGACCGTCAGGTCGCCGATCAGGTTGAAACTCTGGAAAATGAAACCAATCTCCTGGTTCCGGATGCGTGAGCGCTCTGCGAAATCCAGATTCTCGACCATTCTGGCGTTCAGGGAATAGCTCCCGGCCGTGGGTGTGTCGAGCAGTCCGATGATCGATAGCAGCGTGGATTTGCCGCAGCCCGAAGGCCCCGACATGGCGACATACTCCCCGCGATTGATGGACAGGTGAATGCCGGAGAGGGCGTGGGTTTCGATCTCATCGGTATAGAAAACCTTGGTGAGATCCTGAATCTGGATTAGTGGCTGCCCTGCTTCGCTCATCGCTTGC
>Ga0187847_10000050_pt1 | contig 125779 bp, 98 predicted proteins | sample June2016WEW_4_10_FD_132458 | JGI IMG/M metagenome (GOLD analysis project Ga0187847, IMG submission 132458) | Peatland microbial communities from SPRUCE experiment site at the Marcell Experimental Forest, Minnesota, USA - June2016WEW_4_10 | ecosystem: Environmental > Terrestrial > Soil >...
CCCATGCTCCGCGAAGCCGCCGAATCCGGCCTCTACAAATCAACCGACGGCACCACCTATCCCCGCCTGCAAATCCTCACCATCCAGCAGATTCTGGACGGCAAGCAACCGGAGTACCCACTCCATCGCCGCGATGCAACCTTTAAGAAGGCCCCGCGCAGCCGCCCCGCCGCCGCAGAGAACCTGAGCCTGCCCTTACTGCCTCCCGAGTAGAACCTTATTGATTCACCGGAAAACCAAGAACCCCGGCCTGTGGCCGTTCATAAAAAAGCGTTGATGCAATAAGCCGCCCGCACCCGGTGACTGATAACTGATCCCTGACCCCCATCAGCACTTGATCCCCGCCATCTTAAGCAGCATTTTGATCGCCGCTAACTGCGGGTCCCGCCCCTTGCGCGGTTTGCCCTCCGCCACTCTCCGTTCATCCGCATCCGCCCGAGCCTCTTTGCGCGCCGCCTCCCGCGCAGCTCCGCGCACCGCCGCCATCTCGCCCAGCGTTCCCTGCCGCGGCGTCAGCGCGTAAATCAACTCGCAATCAAGCGCCTCCGCCGCCCGCCGTAGCGTTCCCAGCTGAATGCGCGCCTCCTCCTCGGACTTCTCCAGCCTGAAAATCTCCCGCCGGCTCACTCCCACCCGGTGAGCAAACTCGTCCACCGGAACCACCAGCAATTGCCTCAACGTCCGTACCCAGCCCGCCATCTCTCCTGCCGCCGTACGACCCAGCCGGTACCCAAGCGCAGCTTCGTCCAGCCGTTTCAGCATCCGTTCCCGTGTTTTTTGTTCCATTTTGTCTCCTTTGCAGCATTTGTCTGTGTTGATTCACGCGCAAGAGCCTCAATCAACATAAGTTAACGCCTGTTATCATGTGCAACAAATTGCATCGCAAGAAGGCGAAAAACTACCCTTGCATGCCGTCATTTCCCCGGAAATTCGCTCAATTTTTGCGCTTTTGTCTAAATTATCCCCGAATTCAACGTATTTATATGCACGCCATTTCCTGCCCAAAAGCCACTTCACGCAGAAGACCGTGCCGCCTTAACGTCATGGCCGCATGGTTAGTCGAGTGATACAGCTCACCGTGCGGCCGTAGAACGCTAGCACAATAGTGATTAGCAACACATGTGACGCGGCTCACAGCGAGTCGTTATTTCCTCTGCGTACCTTCCGATTAATCCATCAGGAGCCGATGGCGGCTTCCATAAGCCTTCCATCGCCGCCCAGGTATAGCGGTTCCTGCACACGAGCGAGGTAGGCATGGGTCAATCAATTTGGAATTCAATGCAGCAGAAGGGCTACAGCCGCAGAGATTTTCTGCAATTCTGCGCTGCGGCTGCAACGGTGGCTGGGTTCGGTCAATCCGGCGTCGCTCAGGTTGTCACAGCCTTCGAGAAGAAGGATAAACCGGCTGTAGTATGGCTTCATTTCCAGGAATGCACCTGCTGCAGCGAGTCCTTTATCCGGGCTTCACACCCCGTCGTGCTGGACGTTCTGCTCGACGTGCTGTCGCTCAACTACACAGAGACATTGATGGCAGCCTCCGGTTTCCAGGCGGAGAAGTGCCTGACCGATACCATCGCAAACAACAAGGGCAAGTACATTGTGCTGGTCGAAGGCGCGGTTCCCACAAAAGAGGACGGCGTCTACTGCATGATCGGCGGCAAAACAGCCGAATCGATCCTGCAGACCGTGGCCAAGGATGCGGCCGCTGTGGTCGCATGGGGCAGCTGCGCCTCCAACGGTTGCGTTCAGGCAGCCAAGCCCAATCCCACCGGTGCAACACCGATTCACAAGCTCGTAGACAAGACGGTGATCAACGTCCCCGGCTGCCCACCCATCGCCGATGTGATGATGGGCGTGGTTACCCACCTTCTTGTCCTGGGACAGGTTCCAGCGCTCGACAGTCAAGGCCGGCCCAAGGAGTTCTACGGAAGACGCGTTCACGACACATGCTACCGCCGTGCCAACTACGACGCCGGCCTCTTCGTTGAGAGGTGGGACGACGATGGCGCGCGCAAGGGCTATTGCCTCTATAAGATGGGCTGCAAGGGTCCGGTCACCTACAACGCCTGCTCGGTGACCAAGTGGAACGACGGCGTCAGCTACCCCATCCAGTCAGGCCACGGCTGCATCGGTTGCAGCGAGGAAGGCTTCTGGGATAACGGTTCGTTCTATAACCATCTGCCCAACTTCCCCGGCTTTGGCGTGGAGAGTACGGCGGATACGGTTGGCACGGTGGTCGGGGTGGCCACACTGGCCGGAGTTGCGGCCCACGCAGTGGTCACCAACATACGTAAACGGCGCGTGATTGCGGAAGTCCACGCTGAAGATGAGAAGGAGTCCTAAGAGCCTATGACACGCATTGTCGTCGACCCGATCACTCGTATTGAAGGCCACCTGCGCATTGAGGCAGTGGTGGAGAACGGCGTCATCACCGACGCATTCAGCGCAGGTACCATGGTGCGCGGCCTGGAGAAGATTCTCATCGGCCGCGACCCTCGCGACGCCTGGGCCATTACCGAACGCGTCTGCGGCGTCTGCACCACCGTTCACGCGCTCACCAGCGTGCGTGCAGTTGAAGATGCACTCGGCATCACTGTACCTCCAACCGCAGAGCTGATCCGCAACATCATGATGACCACCCAATACGTCCAGGACCATGTAATTCACTTCTATCACTTGCATGCGCTGGACTGGGTGGACATCGTCAACGCGTTGAAAGCTGATCCAAAGAAGGCCGCGGAACTGGCGCAATCGTTCTCCAAGTGGGACAAGAATACCCCCGCGTATTTTTCTGATGTTCAGGACAAAATCAAGGCCTTTGCCGCCAGCGGCTTGGGTATCTTCGCCAACGGCTATTGGGGCCATCCGGCCTACAAGCTGCCGCCGGAGGTGAACCTTATCGCCGTGGCCCATTACCTCGACGCGCTGTCCTGGCAGAAGGAAATCTGCAAGATCCACACCGTCTTCGGCGGAAAGAATCCGCACCCGAATTATCTCGTGGGAGGTGTTCCCTGCTCCATCAATGTGAATGAAGTGGCCGCCATCAACTCTGAACGCCTCAGCCTCGTCTCGCGTCTCATCAGCCAGGCGGATGAGTTCATCAACGAGGTCTACATCCCCGACCTGCTTGCCGTGGCCTCTTTCTATAAAGACTGGGCCAGTTGGGGAGGCGGATTGACCAACTACCTCAGCTATGGCGAGTTCCCCACCAAGGGCTACAGCCAGCCGGATTCCTTCAAGTATCCGCGCGGCGTCGTGCTCAATCGCGACCTCAGCCATGTGCATCCGGTCAACGCGCGCGACTCCCAGGAGATCAAGGAATATATCGCGCACTCCTGGTACAGCTACGAAGGCGGAGACAACGTAGGCATCCATCCGTGGGCGGGCGAAACCAAGCTCAACTACACCGGGCCCAAGCCGCCTTTTGAGACCCTCGAAGGCCACGACAAGTACTCGTTCCTCAAGACTCCGCGCTGGAAGGATGACGCGATGGAGGTGGGCCCGCTGGCAAGGCTGCTCGTAGCTTATGCCTCCGGTCGCACTGACGTGCAGGATCTGGTGAAGGACACGCTGGGCAAGCTCAATGTGCCTGTGGCTGCGCTCTTCTCGACACTTGGCCGGACTGCGGCGCGCGGGCTGGATGCTGCGCTGGCCATGAGTTGGTTGAAGGAGTACTTCGGCCAGTTAATGGATCGCGTGAAGATCAACGAGGTTTCCACTTTCAATGGCGACCACTGGGACCCGAAGACCTGGCCCAAGGACGCCGAGGGAGTTGGCCTGACAGAAGCTCCTCGCGGCGCGCTGGCTCACTACATCAAGATTCACGATGGCGCCATCGAAAACTATCAGCTCGTGGTGCCGACCACTTGGAACGGCTCCCCACGCGACGCCAAGGGACAGCGCTCATCTTTTGAACAGGCCCTGATTGGCACCCCGGTGGCAAAGATCGCCGAGCCAGTCGAGATTCTGCGCACCATCCATTCCTTTGACCCGTGCCTGGCCTGCGCCGTGCATCTGTACGATCCGCAGGGACGGCACCTTCACCAGGTTTCCTTCGAGTGAGGGCCATGACTAATCCAAGCTCTACTGCGGGAATTGCCGCAACCAACGGATTTTCGACCAATGGCCACCAACCGGTCGAGTATCGGCGGATCTATGTGTGGGAACTGCCGGTTCGCGCTTACCATTGGATCAACGCAATCGCCTTGGTAGCCTTGTGCGTGACCGGCTACCTGATTGGCTCACCCATCCGCACGTCCTACGTGTCGGAGGCATTTCAACAATACTCATTCGCGTGGGTGCGGTTCATTCACTTCGCGGCCGCGTTTGTTTATCTCTTCAACTTCCTGGCGAGGCTCTATTGGGGATTCGCCGGCAATAAGTATGCCAGGTGGACCTCATTCTTCCCTTTCAAGCGGTCACAGCAGCAAGAGATCGTTGACGTAATCAAAGCCGATGTGCTGGAAACCAAGATGCACGGGCCGATTTCGACCGGCCACAACGCGTTGGCAGGCCTGATTTACTTCGGCACATTCCTTGTGTTTGTCTTCCAAACCATCACCGGCTTCGCACTCTACTCCAGCATGAGCACGTCGTGGTTTCCGCGGATGTTCGTTTGGGTAGTGCCGCTGATGGGCGGAGAATTCAGTGTGCGCTTTTGGCATCACCTTTTCCTGTGGTTCTTTGTCACATTTGTTATCATTCACGTCTATCTTGCCTTCTATCATGACTACATCGAGGGGCGCGGCACGGTATCCTCGATCATCGGCGGATGGAAGTTTGATCGGGTGAAAAAGGGTGACAAATAACCCGGAAGCTGCGAATCAGAAAAAGACGCTGGTCTTGGGGCTGGGCAATGTCCTGATGGGCGATGAGGGTATCGGCGTACATGTCGTGCGGGCGCTGGAGAAACATACATTGCCCGCTGGTGTGGAGTGTCTCGATGGCGGCACGGGCGGATTCGTTCTTCTCGAACCGCTCCAGAGTGTTGATCGCATCATTCTCATTGACGCAGCCGCCGACGGCAACCCTCTGGGCACCGTCACCCGCACCACGCCACGCTTTTCGCGCGATTACCCGCCCACACTCACGGCACACGACATCGGCGTCAAAGACCTGCTGGATGTTTTCTACATCCAGGGCGGTGGCCCCGACGTAGTGCTCTACGCGATCACCATCGATCCCAAACAGCCCATTTCACTGGAACTCTCGGAGGGAGCTGGTAGGGCCGCGGAACAGGCAGTCGAGAGAATTCTGGCGGAGCTAAAGTCCAACTCCGCCAGCTGATTATCTGGCGTGCTCGTTCAGCTTCCCGATTACCTGGTTCAATGCTTCGAGCTTCTGCCGGGTGCCCCACCCATTTCGCGTATTTTGCGAAATGGGTGGGATAGTACATCTGTTCGCTTCGACAGTAAGCACTTGAACCGAAAATGCGCTAGAGTTCAACTCCGCCAGTTGATTATCTGGCGTGCTCGTTCAGCTTCCCGATCACCTGCTTCAATGCTTCGAGCTTCTGCCCTGCTTCGGCAAGCTTTCCTCCCGCGGTTAATCGCTGATAATCGTCAAAGTCCCTGCCCGCCTCTTTAATCAGCGCATTCAGGTCTTCTTTCGCCTGAGGAGCGGGCGCTGGCGAACCCGCAGGTTGATTTGCTGTTGCCGGCGCTGTTGAAGACTCGGATCCGCTTAGCGATGAAATGCCTCCGCCAAACAACGACGACAGGGCTGCCTCGAAAGTTGGCGCATACGCAAGACGGTCTTGCAGCGCAAGCACCACCAGCCGCAACTCCGGCATGGGGCTGCGGTCGGCCTGCAGGTAGATAGGCTCGGCATACAAAAGTGCCTTGCCCGACGGAATCACCAGCAATGTCCCGCGGCGCACGTGCGAGCCTTGCTGATTCCACAATGACAATTGCCCGGAAAGCTGCGCGTTCTGATCGATGCGCGCCTCAATCTGCAACGGTCCGTCGATCTGCTTGGTCTTGGGAAAGTCGTAGACAATCGAGGTGCCATAGTGCTCGCCGTCGCTGCGCCCGGCGATCCAGCCAATCAAATTGTTGCGGTTGGCTGGCGTAAACGGCAAGATCTCCACAAACTCCGCGCCGGTCTCTCCCGGTAGCTTCATAAGCACAAAGTTCGGCTCCATCGGCTGTGCAGCCTGAGCGCCGCTCTGATCCGTTCCCACTTCCGTGGCGACAGTCCACAAATCTTCCCGGTTATAGAAGACTTCGGGATTGGTCATGTGATACAGGCCGTAGACTTCGGCCTGTAACTTGAGCAGCAGTTCCGGGTACCGCACGTGCTTGCGCAACCCTGCCGGCATCAATGACGCGTCCTTGAAAAGATTGGGAAAAATCGCGCGATAGGCCGCCAGAATCGGGTCCTGATTGTCGAAGACGTAGAGCGTCGTCGTCCCGTCGTAGGCGTCGACAACCGCTTTGACGCTGTTGCGCATGTAGTTGATGGACTGGCCATCGACAAAGTAATGCGTGGAATATGGATACGTATCCGATTGCGTGAACGCATCCAGAACCCATGAGAGCCGGCCGTCTTCGCCCAGGACGATGTACGGGTCTTGATCGAAGGTAAGGAACGGCGCAAGGGCCGCGACACGATCACGCACCGTGCGCCGCATCAACAAGCGGCTCTGCGCGTTCACATCGTCACTGAAGGGAAGCTTGGCCAGATCGCCGCGGTCGAACGCGATCAGGATGCGGCGCAGGAGTCCGCCCAGTTCGATGCCACCACTGCCCTCGTAGGATGCAAGGTTGTTGCTCTCGCCTTGCGGGTAGTTGAACTCCTGTTGCCGCGTCTTGACGTAGACGTCGGTATTTGTCATTTCGCCAAAGTAAATCTCCGGCCGTGTGACGCTGAGAGCGGGGGTGGTGCTTTGCACGGGCATGTTGCTCAACATCAGCGCGGGCCGGCCTTCGGCCGTAAAGCCGTTCACCGGGTTCATGGTAATGCCATAGCCATGGGTGTAAATCAGCTTTTCGTTGATCCAGTTGCGGCTGCTCTCGGGCAGCTTGTCCACATTCAATTCGCGCGCGGCCAGCATGACCTCGCGCATGGAACCGTCGATCTGATAGCGATCAATGTCGATGTCCGGAAAGTCGTAGTAGGTGCGAATCTCTTGAATCTGGCGCAGCGTATCCTGGAGCGCCTTCACATCCCACAAGCGGATATTCTGCAATGTGAGCTGATTGTTTGCCGGATCGGTTGCATCGACAGTCGTCTCGGCAGGAAACTGGCGCAGCAGGAAGCGGTCAAGGCCGTAGGCTTGCTGCGTCATCTCGATGTTATGCAAAATGTAAGGTTGCTCGCGCATCAGTTCGTTTGGCTTGACCAAAAAACTGGATACATACCAGCCCACCAGCCCCACCACGGCATAACAAAGCACGGCCGGGACCAGAGATGCAACCAGCCAGCGCCCACGCGGAGCATACACGCCTGCCGCTGCGGCAATCACCGCCCCAAGCACGAGCGCAATGCACACCACGAGCAAACCGGTGAGCGTCACATGCGCATCGGTGTAAGTGACGCCGTCGAAGATTGTATGGTGATCGAATAGTTGCTCAAAACGGGAGAGATACACGCGCATAGCGACGATAAGCAACAGAAATGCTACGGCGATGGAGAGCCCGCGCCATGGCAACTCCGAGAGGCTGCGACGGTCGCCTGTAAGCGCGCGCGAGCCGCCCGCGACCACAAGAAACACGGCGGCAAGCAGACAAGCGATTACGCTGAGCGTCATCAACCAGCCGACTATCAGTTGCCATGCAGGCAGGGTGAACAAATAGAAGCCGAGCGGCCTGCCAAAGATCGGGTCGGACATGGATCCAGCGGTCTGTGGCGCATACCACCAGAGGGCCAGCGTTTGCCACTGCGCGGCCATGGTGCCGCCGGTAATGACGGCAACGATCAGCGAACCGCCGATGGAAATGATGCGGAGCACGGGCTTGAGCGACAGCTTCACCTCCTGCCCGGCGATGAAGACGGTGTGATCGCTGGGCAGATCGTCGCGGTGACCTCGCTTGAGAGCCGAAAATATCCCGAACAGAATGAGAAATGTGAGCACAGCGAAGGCCGCGAAGATACCCCACTGGAGCCCCCGCGCCTTCCAGAACACGTCGCCGTACCCGAGCGACTCGAACCACAGCAGATCAACCCAGTAAGAAAGCGCGGTCCGGCTGCCGAGTACGATGACGGCGATCACGGCGATGAGAAAAATCAATCCGCCGCGGCGGGGACGCGGCGACGTTGTCAGCTTTGGCCAATTGATGGTATCGGGCAACTCTTTACCCCATTCTTTCGGTTATTGTGATCTCTGTGCCCCGGGAGCGCCCGGAACTCAAGATTGTGCGGCTCCGGAAACCTGAGATGCTGCCGGGCACACCAACTCCACTCTAATCTTCTTCAGCGCTTCTTGCAGGCGAAAATTTGCCTGCCAAGGCCGGGGTTTACTCGGCCAAACCGGAGATATTCGCCGAATCGGAGCCGACCTGATTCCGCTCCATCGAGGGCTGTAAACCCTGGCCCTCGCATGCTACCCTCACATATCAACATGAGCCAGACGCCCACCACGCAAACCCGACCTGTCATGGCCAACCTGCCACGCGTGCTGGGCGCCAGCCAGGCAACTGCCTTTGTCGTCGGCACCGTTATTGGCAGCGGCATTTTTCTGGTGCCGCGGGAGATGATGCAGGATGTAGGTTCTTCCGCGCTGGTCTACCTGGCATGGATCGCCGGCGGCCTGCTCTCACTCTTCGGCGCCATGACGCTGGCTGAGTTGGGAGCGATGCTGCCTTACGCAGGCGGCGGATTTGTCTACCTGCGCGGCGCATACGGCGACACATCGGCCTTTCTTTATATGTGGACCTGGTTCGCCGTGGCCAAGCCGGCCTCGGCAGCGGCCATCACCATCGGCCTCGCCCGGACTCTGGAGTTCTTCCCGGCATTCAGCGGCCTCAGCCATCAGGCCATAGCTGGCCCTGTCCACCTGCTGTGGTCGCAGATTTTCGCCATTGCCGTGGTATGGTTCATGACCGGTCTCAATTACCTGGGCATCAAAAAGGCAGGCGACTTCCAGCTTGTCTTTACAGTCCTCAAGGGCATACTCATCCTCATAGTTGTTGCGCTCTGCTTCGCCTCGGCCTCGGGCTCCCTGGGCAATTACTCCACCGTGCTACCCCATGCTGTGGGAGGCTTCAGCGGCTTCATGCTGGCGATGATCGCCACTCTGTGGGCTTACGACGGCTGGCCCGACCTTGCAATTCTTGCCGGCGAGATCAAACGACCTGAGCGAAATCTGCCCATCGCCCTGATCGGCGGGCTCTGCATCATCGGCTTTCTCTACATGGCCACCAACGCTGCCATGCAATACGTCCTCTCCGCCACGCAGATCGCCGCCAGCAACCAGCCTGCCGTGGCGGCGCTAAAGATTGTCGCAGGACCGGCCGGAGCGAGTTTTGTCGCGGCTGCCATGGCTATCTCCATTTTCGTGACCCTCAACGGAACGGTGATGTCCGGTGCCCGCGTCCCCTTTGCCGCTGCCCGCGACCGGCTTTTCTTCCGCCAGTTTGCGCACATTAGCCCGCGCTTTCAGTCTCCCTCCACATCACTGGGAGTCCAAGGACTAATCGCCACCGTTCTGTTGCTTTTCCTCAGCCAGTTTCAGCAGCACTTTGAACTCGCCATCTTCTCCGAGTGGATCTTCTACATGCTTATAGCCACCACGGTCTTCGTTTACCGTCGCCGGCGGCCTGACCTGGCGCGCCCATACAAGGTCTGGGGCTACCCCGTGCTGCCCGCCATCTTTGTCTTCTGCGCGGCCGTCGTACTCGTCTATAGTTTCCTGGGCAACCTCAAAGGCTCGCTGCTGGGTACAGCGCTGATCTTGATAGGCATGCCCGTACTCTGGCTCGTCCGCAAGGTGTACCCCGGACCGTCTGCAGAGCTGGAGGGAATGGAAAAGTAATGTAGTTGGGAAGATTCCTGATCTCGCAAATGCAATCCCCAACTTATCTATGAAAGCTCTGATCAAGTCGAAGGTTTGAAAGGGCACGACTTTAGTCGTGCCGTAAATGCCGAAAAATCAATGTGGCCTTTAGGCCATGAGGGAAGGTTTGACTGACAGAACGGACCTAATCAGAGCTCCCTTAGGCCGCCGCGCTATCTCCGCTTCTTTACCGCCTCTTCGTACGCAGCCACGTACTCCCGCGCCGGTTGCTCCCAGCTATAATTCCGCGCCATGCCATTAAGCATTAACTTTTTCCAGCCCTCTTTATCCTCAAAAGCAGCGAGCGCGCGGTCGATAGCATCCCTTAGGCCCTCGGATCTCATCCCCCTGAACTTGAAGCCCGTCCCCGTTCCCTGCTTCGGATCCCACTCCTCGATGGTGTCATCTAGGCCGCCTGTCGCGCGCACCACGGGCACTGTGCCGTACTTGAGCGAATAGATCTGGTTCAGTCCGCAAGGCTCGTAAAGCGATGGCATAAGGAAAATATCTGCCCCTGCCTCAATCTTGTGGGACAGCGCGTCGTCGTAACCGATGCGCACGGCCACGTTCGCCTTGTTCCAGAAGGCCCAATCGCGGAAAAACTTCTCATAGACTGGCTCGCCCGAACCCAGCGCCACCACGGCCACATCCAGTTCCGACAACCGGCCGGCAACCTGCTCCAGCAGGTCAAAACCTTTTTGGAGAGCAAACCGCGAAACAATCCCAAACACCGGGGTCGAGTCACCCACCCGGTCCAGGCCAAAGGCTCGCAGGAGATCCGCGCGGCACTCCCGTTTGCCGGCCAGATTCTCCGGCGAGTAATGTGCCGCCAGGTTGGGGTCCGTAGCCGGGTTCCACTGCGCATAATCCACGCCGTTCAGAATCCCGCGCAACTCCGCCGCTCGCCCTCGCAGCACACTATCGAGCTGGTTGCCGAACTCCGGCGTCTGAATCTCCTCGGCATATTTGCGGCTCACCGTAGTGAGAATGTCAGAGTAGACCAACCCACCCTTGAGGAAGTTGAATTGGTCAAACTGCTCCAGCTTGTCCAAGGTGAAGATATCCCAGGGGAATAGCAGCCGCTCGGTGGTAGCCGGCGGAAACGCTCCCTGGTACGCGGCATTGTGAATGCTCAGTACCGTCCCCGCATTCTTCAGCAACGGATCAGAGTTATAGGTTGTGCCCAGGTAGACGGGTATCAGCGCCGCTTGCCAGTCATGCAGATGGAAAACATCCGGCGCGCCCAACAGTTTGGTCGCCTCCAGCACGGCTCGGCAAAACAGCCCAAAACGCTCCCAGTTGTTGGGATAATCGCCCTCCGCAGTGCCGTAAAGTCCTTCGCGATCAAATAGTTCCGGACAATCAATAAAGTAGTACTGCACCCCGGCGCGTTTCCCGGCATCCACTACTCCCGCGAAGCGGTTGTAATACTCAAAAGGAATGGTGATAGAGCGGGCTGCGTAATTCAGGTCACCTTTGACCTGCCGCCGCACGCCCGCGTACAGCGGCAAATAGACTGTAACCTCGTGGCCCAGTTTGACCAGCTCTGGAGGCAGCGCTCCCACAACGTCGGCCAACCCCCCGGTCTTGGCAAACGGCACACACTCCGAAGCTGCAAAAACAATGTGCATCAGGGCTTCTCCATGGCCGGCGAACCTACCCGCATGAATCGATCAAATTCCTCCGCCAAAGGGTCAGTCTACTACGCTGTTGCCACTGATCCGAACGTGGCTTTGAACGACAAAAGGTTTTCGCATCCGGCAGGTAAACCGTCTCATCCAAAGATCATGCAAGACCCAGACCCGATAAATCCCTCGTCATCATCCTTTTCGTCCGGTTCGACTCAGCCGGTTTCCGATCCCACTCTCCTGGACAATCCGATCTGGCACGCACTGGTGACAGAGCAGAGTTCGCTGGCTTTGGGCGGCGAGCTGGCAAAGCGCTTTCCAGCCGAAATCGGACCGCTCTCCGGAATGAAAAACACTTCCGCCGCCTGCTACGAAGCACTGCGAACTCTGACCAGCCCCGGCGAGGTCTTGGCAGTCTTCTTTACGGAGCCGCCAACGCCCCCCGTTGGTTGGGCGATGCCGCACTACGACATTCTCGATCAGATGATCTGTTTGGAGCCCCGAGATCAGGAATCCCCGCACGTACCGCAGGAGCTTAAATTTCGCCGTCTCACGCCCTCTGACGTCCCAGCAATGCTGGAACTTGCCTCGCTGACCGAACCGGGGCCATTCAATCGCCGCACCATCGAGCTTGGGATATTCTTCGGCGTCTACGACTCAGGCCGCCTGATGGCCATGGCCGGGCAGCGCCTTCACCTGCCACAGTTTGTCGAAGTGAGCGCGGTTTGCTCGCACCCGGACGCGCGGGGCCGAGGCTTTGCACGCTCTCTCATGATCGCGGTGATGGAGGATATTCGCCAACGTGGCAAGACGCCTTTTCTGCACGTCCGCTCGAGCAACCTTCGCGCGATCACCGTTTACAAAAGTCTCGGCTTTACCCTGAATCGAAAGGTGCATTATGCGGCGCTGAAAAACGACGGATGAGCCTGCCAGAGGCTTCGTTGAGCCCGCGGCTTCATCTACCATCAAAGAAGCCCATGCCCGCCAAACCCAAGCTCGGCCAAAACTTCCTTGTGGACGCTGAGGCCATCCAGCATATCGCGGCCTCCATAGGCGACCTCACAGGACGCACGGTGGTCGAAATCGGCCCCGGCGGTGGCGCCATCACTGGAGAACTGGCCGCCCGAGCCGCTCACGTGCTGGCCGTCGAACTGGACCACGAGCTTGCCCTCCACCTGCGCGTGCATTTTCCGCCTGATCGTGTAGCCGTCATTGAGCAGGACGTGCTGCAATTCGATTTTGCGGCGGCCTCGGCGGCAGCGGGTGAGCGCTTGCTGGTGGTCGGCAATCTGCCTTACGGAATCACTTCGCCGATTCTTTTGAAACTCGCCTCGAGCCATGCCTCGCTCGACCGCGCCGTGCTCATGGTGCAGCGTGAAGTGGCCGACCGGGTTACAGCCGAGCCGGGCTCGCGCGACTACGGCCTGCTCTCGGTCACCGTGCAGCTCTACGGGCCTGCCCAACGGCTGTTCACGTTGCCTCCAAGCGCCTTCTCACCCCCGCCCGAAGTTCATTCGACAGTCTTCCGCTGGCGATTCGCCCCGCGCTTCACCGAGCTTGGCGTTGAAGAAGCGTCGTTCCTGCGCTTCGTGCGCCAGTGCTTCGCACAGAAGCGCAAGACCCTGGCCAATAACCTGCGTGCAGCCGGCGTTCCGCCTGAAGCGGTTGCTGCCGCGCTGTCTCAAGCCGGAATCGACCCCTTGGCTCGCGCCGAATCGTTGTCCATCGAAACTTTCGCGGCACTCTGGCAGAGACAAGGGTCACTCGGTAAATCTATTTCGGGGTGAGCTTCTTGAGCCAATAGCAACCCTCCCGATCGGCAGCATCGCAACCCTTGCGGTACAAGGCCAGTGCCTGAGCCTTGTCCTGTGTCACGCCGTCACCGTCTTCGAACATCTTGCCCAGACGGATGCAGCCATTTCCATCGCCGCCATCGCAACCCTGGCGATACAGCACGACCGCTCGATCTTTGTCCTGGGCAAGGCCAAGCCCTTCGATAAACATTGCGCCAAGAAGGGTACAGCCGTGCGCGTCGCCGCCATCGCAACCCTGACGATACAGTGCAACAGCATGCTCCAGGTCCTTCGCCACCCCTAAACCGATCTGATAGTGAGTACCAAGATTGGTGCAGCCGGCCGCCTCGCCGCCATCGCAACGCTTCCGATACAGCTCATCCGCCTTACTGTACAGCGCGGTGGCCTGGGCATCACTCTCATTCACACCCAGTCCGAACTGGTATCGAACGGCAAGTTTATTGCAGCTTTCCGCATCTCCCGCGTCGCAGTCTTTTTGATACTTAACATTCTTTTCTGCAGCGGCATCGCTCTGACCATGCAGTTGGGTAACCGCAGGCAACAAGAACAGAAAAGCTGTAAACGACAGCGTCAACAATCGCTTCATGGATCTCCTTATTCCCCGAGAATTCATATACCCGCCTGGCATCGCCTCCCAGCAGTGAGTATCAGACCTGACAGGTTCAATCCTACAGGCACGAAGATCAAATGAATCTGAAGCGTTGCAGATCAGTTGTGCCCACCGGCGCCTTGCAGCGCCAGAGTCTGCGCGGTGTGAATGTGGCAGATAGCAATAGCCAGCGCATCGGCGGCGTCGGCCGGCTGGGGCACTTCGGCCAGTTCCAAGAGCCGCGCCACCATAAACTGGACCTGTTCTTTTTTTGCCAGTCCGTAGCCCACAACACTCGATTTAATTTTCAGCGGCGCATATTCGGCCACTGGAAACCCTTGCGTTGCCGCCGCAAGCAAAGCCACGCCCCGCACCTGCCCCAGCTTCAACGCCGACTTGGCGTTCACCGAATAAAAAACTTCCTCAATAGCCACGGCGTCCGGCGTCCATCGCTCCAGTTCGGCGCTCAGTTGGCGAAACACTTGTTCCAGCCGCTCGGCCGTGGTTTTGGACTTGACCAGCCGGATGGCGCCCATCGCCTTCAGCACCAGTCGCGGCTGCCGTCCCGTATCGTCCGACTCGACGACGCCATAGCCGGTTATCTCCGTTCCACAATCGATGCCAAAAACCCGCATGGGCCTGAGTGTACCGCAGAGCTGCCTAACCCCGCACCCTTGTTTGCCAGGGTGTCGGAGCTTTGCAGATGTCAGGATGTTACTAACCAATATCGTTCTTCAGTTCGATGATCGCAACTCCGACCCTCTTAGAAGCTTCATGGTAAGGAGTTCCAGAAGCAAGCATTTGCTCCGCTTCATCGTTCTTTTTTGAGTTGATCAAGGCTGCGATCTTACCTGCCTCCTGGTGAAAGGCGGCATGTGCCGACACGCACTTCGCGTAGGCTGCAAGTTGGCCATGCTTGGCCTTCGCCTCCCCATGAAGCCATTTCCCGATTTCGCAGCAATCGTCTTTCGAGATTGAAGCCACATCCATTGGCTCGCGCGTCGACATGGCCGTGCGGAATTTGAATTTCCACTCGGCGTGCTTCTGTATTGCCAGGTTCAAGTCCACGATGAGTCTCCTTCATGGTTCATATCGGCATACTCAAAGGAGATGCCACTGCTCGTTCTCCTGCGCTTATATTCGGCATTCTAAGCCGCTTGCTTCATTCCCGACTACCAGTTTTCTTGGGTTCGGTCGAGAGATTTGTCGCAACAACCTACATCGACCCCAAACATAACGGCGGCCTAGGCGCATTGCCCAGGCCGTCGCGGTGAACTGTGGGTATTGGACTAAGGCCATCGCGCTGAAGCGAGTGCCCGAGCATCTTCACATCCGTTCTCAAGCCTCAATCGTTGTGTGGCGACGCCCGGCAAGCCGGACTCCTTCGGCGGCGATATACGCCGCTGTATTGAAGAATTGCCACGCGCGCATCGGGTTAAGAGAACGATCTAGCAGTGAAGGTGCGGTTGCGTCCCATGCGGCAAGACTCTCTCCGCCGGAGCGACCATGGGGACTAAGGCGCGATGCCTTAGGCCTCAGTCACCTCACGTACCAAACAACTTGAAGAATCATGCATCAGTTGGATCAACCTCCTTTCCCGTGTACCGTTAAACTACCCCTCGCCGGGCAACACGTCAAGAGGGGTGAATATCTCGTTAATATTCTGCGTTCTTACCAGCTGTGCAGCCACTGCTCATCGCGCCCGATGCGCACCGGCACATGAAAGAGCTCACTCAGCTTTGCCTCTGTCAACATCTCCTCGCGCGGCCCGTCGCCCACGATGCGCCCACCACGCATCAGAATGATCCGCTCGATCTCCGGCAAAATATCTCCCAGATGATGGGTCACAAGCACAAGGCCTGTGCCTTCGCGGGCGAGCCGCTGCAGGCTCTCGCGCAATTCCCGTTGCGCGGCCAGATCGAGCGCGTTCGAGGGCTCGTCCAACAGAAGTTGCCGCGGACGGTGCACGAGAGCACGCGCAATCAGAATGCGCCGCCTCTCGCCGGCTGACATCGTACCCACCGTTTGCCGTGCGAGGTGCATGGCTTCCATGCGCTCCAGCGCTTCTTTCGCCCGCGCGCGCATCTCGCCAGTCACATGAAGATTCGGCCACAGCGTGGAGGCGGAAAAGAATCCGGCAATCACCGCGTCAAGGCCTGTGGTCACGGCAGTTCGCTCCCCGGGGAGTTCGCCCGCAAGATCTCCCCGCGGGCCGGCCGCTACCACGCCAAAGTCCTTGCGCAACTCCGTCAAATCCCAGCGCTCGCGACCAAAAATGCTCACCCTCATTCCCGGCTTTACAACTGGGTATACCTGGCACGTCATGGCCAGAATCAGCGTCGATTTTCCGCAACCATTTGGCCCCAGAATCGCCACGTGTTCTCCAGCGCGAATCGTCAAATTCACATCGCGCAGCACCACGCGGTCGCCACGCGCTACATTCACCTTGCGCAGCTCAAGAAACCGCGTTTCTTGGTTGTCTGTTGGCTCTTCGCTGTTTGAAAGACATTTATCCATCACATCATTATCGGCTTCCAGACTGCTGTGCATCCGAGAAACGGTTCTTCAAAACCACGCAGAAACGCAGGCGACCATGGCCTGTGCCGTAGCGCCATCAAATCTTTCGATTATCCCATGAAGTGCGCGTCTTTCGCGTACTATCAGCTGGTTTCCCCAGGTGCAGCAAGTGAAGTGGCTGGGCATTCGGTCCATCTCACCTGTTAAATTAAAATAAATTGAAGCCTCTCACCGAAATCTCCGACGCTACCCCATTCGCCCTTCCTCTAGGCTTTCGCTTTGGCGCTGCCAAAGCGGGGCTGAAAAAGAGCGGCCGCCCAGACTTTGCTCTCATTGTGGCCGATGCGCCCTCGAGCGCTGCTGCAGCTTTCACAGCTAATCGCGTCACCGCGGCTCCGCTGATTGTGGACAAAACAAATCTCCAGGCCACCGGAGGGAAAGTGCGCGTAGCCGCCATCAATGCAGGCAACGCCAACTGCGCCGCTGGGCAGGCAGGGTTGGATGCGGCCCGCGCTACATGCAAAGCCTGCGCAGAGCTGTTCGGCTGCCGAACTGAAGAGGTCTTTCCCTCATCGACTGGCATCATTGGTGTTCCGCTGCCGGCAGAGAAGCTTATCGCCGCATTGCCTGGACTCGCCACATCGCTGGGTGCCGATTTCGACCACTTTCAGCAGGTCGCCCAGGCCATCCTCACCACTGATACGGTTCAGAAGACCGCATTCGCAAAGCTGGAGATTACCGGTCCCGGCGGTGCGCCGTGCGAAGTCCGCATCGCCGCGCTGTGCAAAGGCTCGGGAATGATTCATCCCCAGCTTGTACCGCATGCCACCATGCTCGTCTACATCCTGACCGATGCGGCCGTCGAACCGACAGTGCTGGACACCTACCTGCGTGCAGCCATCGACGTCAGTTTCAACCGCATTTCTGTGGACGGAGACACCTCGACCAACGACACTGTGCTGCTGCTGGCCTCGGGTACGAGCGGCGCGGTCATTGGTCCCGGAAACTCAGCGTTCGCCGGTGCCCTGACGAAAGTCTGCACATCGCTGGCTCGCCAAATTGTGGCCGACGGCGAAGGCATTACGCATGTGGTGGAATTGCGCGTCGAAGGTGCGGCAACGGATGCGGATGCGCTCAAGATTGCCAAAGCAATCGCCCATTCACCGCTGGTCAAGACTGCCTGGGCCGGCTCCGACCCTAACTGGGGGCGTCTTTTGGCGGCCATCGGTTACTCCGGCGCACAGATCGACCCGGAGCGCATCGACATCCGATTCGGCTCGCTCGCCATCTGCCATAACGGGGGGCGCGCGCCTGAGTTCAACGAGGCCGCAGCTCACGCATATATCGCGCATCGGGAGTTCTCGATTTCCATCGAGATTCATCAGGGCGCTGGTTCCTGCATCTTTTGGACCACCGACCTGACCCATGATTACGTCAGCATCAACGCGGATTATTCTACTTAAGCCGATGCGCCGGTATAACCTGGTTCAAGGCCGCGACGCGTGTCTGTTTTCGCCTTTCGACGACCTTCCATCACTTGCATCACCAGGAGCAGCGCCAACCCCAACGCCGCGGCTCCAGAGCAATCCAGCAGCACATCACTGAACTGGCCGCTACGGTTAGGCAAGAAATTCTGGTGGATTTCGTCCGCGCTGGCCACCAGGAACGTGGCCAGAATAGCCAATCCGTGCGCCCTCATCTGCCGCGAAAGCTGCGACGCCATACCCCTCAGCTCTATCCAGCATGCGCGGAAGCAGATCAAGGAAAACACTCCGTAGCCCATGAAGTGTCCGGCTTTTCGAATGATGTGATGGATCAAATCCCAGTGCGCGCACACGTCGTAGCCAAAGATCGCTTCGGCTATGCGTTGCAACGGCGCGCTGGTCCGGTCCGCGCCAAGATAGGATGTGGACTCAATGGCAAAGACCATTGAGAAGGCCAGCACAGGCAGCCACGTCCGCAGCGGCGCGCTCAAGCGCAAATAACCACCGGCCGAGTTCTGCGGCGCAATGACTCCAAAAGCTATTGAAGGTGAAGACATGATGAGCGCTCCCGAACAATGGCTCAGCGGTGGGCCTAAAGTTCGCACACGTCACCGGCCGCGTAAGGTGCTTATCGGATAAAGTTGGCGTTTTGTACAAACAATTCTTATGTATTTGAAAACTCTTACCTTGCACTGTCCTGAAACGAGACAAAGGGCGCAGTTGGTCCGCCGCGCGGAATTCTCCCCTGCACTGTTCTCTCCTCGCGTTCATCCATGCGGGAAGCAGATGATACAGTGAGGGGTATGAATTTGAGCAAGTGCAGGTTCATCTCTACTGCTTTTATATGCACTATTTTGGGGGCTGGATTTTTACTTTTGGCATCCGCTTCTCTCTCGGCTGAAGATCCCGCGGCAACCCCGGGTTCTCGGCTTCACCACGGCGGGCAGCGGGGTTGGGAGAGCGCCGGCGTTGTCCCCGCCTGCATGCCCTCGGTGCTCGGTTCGCCTTACATCCCCGTCGATAGCTGGGTCTATCCGGCCATCTTGCGGCTTTATTCTCTGGGTTTTGTTGACAATGTCTTTCTCGGTATGAGGCCGTGGACCCGCTCGAGCGTAGGCCGCATGATGGAAGAGGCCGGCGCGCGCATCGAGGATGCAGATGAGGGACCAGCCACGGACGAAGCTCAGGGGATCTACGACGCGCTGATGCATGAATTGCGCTCCGACGCGGAGGGCCCGTGCATACCCCGTCAGAGCAATACTCATATCGAATCCGTTTACAGTGTGGGTCGCGCTATCACCGGAACGCCTCTGAGCGACAGTTATCATCTCGGCTCAACCATCATCAACGACTACGGGCGTCCCTTCGAAAACGGCTTCAACAATTACACCGGCGCCAGCGGGTACGCTACTGTTGGCCGCTTCGTATTCTATGCGCGCGGCGAGTTTGAGGCCGCGCCCTCCGCCGCCGGTTATTCGCAGTCGCTGGCCAACGCACTTAGCATGGTTGACGGCACAACCTTCCTCAATCCCGCCACTGGCCTTCCGTACGTTCAGGCCACCATTCCGATGGGGCCGATTGCCAGCATTGCCAACAAACGTGTAATGGAGGCTTTCGTTTCCGCGCATGTCCTTGCCCACGAGATTTCCTTCGGCAAACAAGACGAGTGGCTTGGGCCCGGGTTGGGTGGCGGAATGGCCTATTCCAACAACGCAGAAAATATCTACTCCTTCCGCATTAATCGCGTCGAGCCGCTGCACATTCCGCTGCTCTCCTGGATTACAGGGCCGTTCCGATACGACTTTCTGGTCGGCGGGCTTCATGGACACACCTATATGCCCAATCCGGCGAATCCCGGCGGCTTGAATCCCAATCTACCCAACGTAGTCAATCCGGGTGATCCTTGGGTTCACGTGGAGAAAATCAGCTTCCGGCCCACGGAGAATCTTGAATTCGGGTTTGAGCGCACTGTGATCTGGGGCGGCGAGGGACACGCGCCCATCACCATTCGCACCTTCCTGAAGAGTTTTGTCAGTCTGTCTTCGCCCAGCAACACGACCAAATACAGCCGCGACGATCCCGGCGCGCGCTTTGGCGCATTCGACTTTTCCTACCGCATGCCCTTCGTCCGCAAATGGCTCACGCTCTATACGGACTCCGAGGTGCATGACGATGTTTCTCCCGCTGACGCTCCCCGGCGCGCCGCATACCGGCCCGGCATTTATCTCTCCCATGTGCCTGGAGTTCCCCGGCTTGACCTGCGCGTCGAAGCCGTATCCACTGACCCGTCCAGCTCAACGGTTTCAGCCCGGCCGTATGGCCATTTCATGTACTGGGAAAACATTCAGAGGCAGGGCTATACAAACAGTGGCCATCTCTTTGGCGATTGGATCGGACGCGAAGACAAGGGCGGCCAGGCATGGATTACCTGGCACCTGAGCGGCAATGAGTGCCTCCAGCTGGGCCTGCGAAACCAAAAGGCGACCAAAGATTTCATTCCCGGATCAACTTCTTCCCTCACTACTCCTGGCGGGACGACCCTGAATGACATCAACTTCCAGGCGGTTAAACGCCTCGGCAAGGACTTCGAGGTGAACGGCAACTTCGCTCTGGAACAATGGAATGCGCCTATCTATCTTCCCGGCCGGCAGACGGTGACGACCACCACGATCCAGCTCACGTGGTTCCCGGAACGCAAGGTACACTTCTAGCGGGCTTTCCCGAACGGTCTTGCTGCTCGGATATCTCTAATCGTCGCGCAAGGCCATCATGGGATCGATTTGCGCAGCCCGCCGGGCAGGGAGCCAGCTTGCCAGCAGGGCCACGCCGGTGATCGCTACTGTAATCGCCCCAAAGATCATCGGATCGTCGGGCCGCACTTCAAAGAGCAGATTCGCTACTCCATGCGCCAGACCGAATGCCAGCAGAAGGCCGATGCACACGCCTGTGCCGGTAAGCCATCCCGCACGGACAAGTATCATGCGCAAGACATCCTCGCGCCGTGCGCCCAGCGCGAGACGCACGCCGATTTCGCGCTTGCGTTCGCCAACCAGGTTGGCCAGCACGCCAAAGATGCCTATGGCTGCCAGCAGCAGCGCAATCGAAGCATCCAGGCCCAGCAACGCAGCCACATAGATCATGCCGGTGAGTTCTTCGTGCGTGTATTGCGCATAGGTCCTCATCCCATCGAGCGGCAGCGTGTCGTCCAGTGCAGCGAGAGCCTTGCGGACTGAAGGCGCAAGGGCCAGTGGATCGCCACCGGTTTTGATCGAATAGGTTATGCCATCCGGCGGCATCTGTACCACGTCCATGTAGACGGCTGCAGGGCGCTCTCTCAGCCACAACGAATATGTGGTTTCCTCCACAACCCCAACAACGGTAAGCCACGGAGTCTGATTATTGCCTTCTGTCCCCATGCGAATGTGTTTGCCCAGAGGGTTCTCACCAGGAAAGTAGCGCAACGCGTACGACCGGCTTATCAGGGCCACAGGCAGCGAGCGCAGATCGTCGCTGGCGCTAAAAAGCCGCCCGGAAATGAGCGAAATGTGGAAGGCGTCAAAATAACCCGCGCTGACCGGCAGCCGCAGCGCGGTTCGGGACTGGCCGGGTACGAGAGGACGATTCTCAATCTGGGCATCGTCGTCCCAGGCATTGTCGCTGTTGGGAAGCGCGCCCGTGACCTCGGCTGAGTCGACACCGGGTATTGAGCGCAGCCTGTCAAGACTCTGGTTGTACCACCCGGCCATCTTCTCCAGAGTGTTGTAGCGGGTAACGGGCAGGTGCACGTTGAAGGTGAGCGTCTTTTCAGGCTGGTACCGGTCGGTCAGATGCAGCATCCCCATCATGCCTTTGCACATCAGTGCTGCGCCAATCACCAACGCCACTGCAAGCGAAATCTGTGCCACCGCTAAAATGTTCCTCAGCTTTCGGCTGCGGCCAGAGCCCACCACGCCACGCGAACCGGACTTGAGTTGATCCACCAGATCGATGCGTAACGCTTCCAGTGCGGGAGCAAACCCGGAGATCACGCCCGCCAGAACAGCGAGCAACAAAGAAAACGCGAGTGCGCGGCCGCTCAACGTGATATTGGACCAGCCCGCCATAAAGCGCGCCACACGCTCCGGCATTGATATTTTATTGATGTGCATATCGGCCACGGCAACGAGAAGACCCCCCGCCCCACCGATCAGTCCTAGCAGAATATTCTCGGTCAGCAACTGCCGCAGCAGGCGTCCGCGACCCGCACCCAGCGCAGTCCGCATCGCAATCTCAGGACGCCGGGCTATGCCCCGGGCAAACTGCAAATTGGCTATATTGGCGCAGACCACCAGCAGGACAAATAGAGTCGCACCTTGCACCAGGTTGAAGTAAAGCGGTGTGTATTCGCCGTTGATGCCGGCAAGCAGGCTTTCAATCCTGACCTGCCATCCCTGATTCGTAGCAGGATACGCGTGGGACAAGTGATCCGCGATGGTATTCATCTCGGCCTGTGCCTGCCCTGTTGTTACGCCCTTTCGCAATCGCCCGACAACCAGATAATCGTGCGTTTTGCGGTTGGCAAGCTGCGCTCCCGTCGGTGCGAGGGGCACGAAAAGATCGCCTCGCGACGGATACTGCATGGACTTCGGCATTACGCCGATCAAGGTATAGTCGTGCTGATCTAACTCGATCTTTCGGCCGAGGACCGCTGGGTCAGCCGCAAAATGCGATTTCCAAAAAGCGTAGCTCAGCACTGCTACGCTTCCTTGCCCGGGTTGCGTCTCGTTCTCATTGAATACACGACCGAGGAATGCGTCTGTCCGCATTACGCGGAAGAAAGAAGGCGAGGTGATATCGACCCGCACGCGAGCGGCATCGCCCGCTCCCGTCAAACTCATGTCGGTCTCGTTGCGAACGGCCAGTTCTTCAAACGAGCGGCTTTGGCGCTGCCAGTCTTCAAAGTCTGCCAGGGCTACCTGCTGAAAACCACCTTGATTCTGCTGCTCGTCAATGGTCACCACGCGATCCAGATCCGGCACCGCAAGCGGCCGCAAAACTACCGCGTCCATGATGCTGAATCCCGCCGTATTGACGCCGATTCCGATCGCCAGGGTCAGTACCGCGGTAATCGTGAAGCCCGGCGACTTCCGCAACTGGCGAACTGCGAATTGCAGGTCCTGAAACAAGTCCTGGAGCAAGGTATGCACAGAATCCCCCGGTTCTCTCGTTATCAGCGATTGAAAACCCGTACTCGGAAACTGCATTTTCCGGGCCAAACCGCTTGGCCTTGTAGTCATTGATTATAAATAACTTAGATATATAGATAGCGTTCCATATATCTCCATCGTGTTCAGAATCGCAACCGGCTGTTCGCTTGCGAACAGTCAAATCCAGCTTCAAGCGCGAGAATTCAGTTGTCGGAAGAGCCCCGTGTCGTGGGTCCCGGAGCGCAACATAAGCTTCTAAAAAACAGCGATCCGAATCTGCTGGCTGCACAGGTTTTTGAGCTTCACAGTGTGCGCCCTTCCGAGTCGGCGGCGCGCTTGAAAGGGTTAAGGTATAGACTCTTCCCCATGAGCGATCTCAACGAAACAATTGTCAGGACATCCGATCCCAACTGGCTGAGAACGCTTGCGATCATGTATCGCACTCGCCTCGCTGGGGAGCTGGTCGATGATGCGGCTCTCGGTATCAATCCCGGAGACCAGACCCTGTTGCAGATGGCTAGGGTGTCCGGCCTTTCAAGGCGGGAGATTGTCAGCGTCTGTGTTGCGCTCGGAATGAGCGGCGTGGGCGTGGCCATGGTGATTCTGGCATTTGTTGACCCGGAACCGACCAGCAAGCTGGGCCTCCTGGTGGGTGGCGGAGCGATTTGCGTGCTTGGTGGAGGCTTCTCGGCCATCAGAATCCTGACGAACCACAAGCCGCCAAATATTAAGGCCACCGCACATGGCATAGAAATATCATGGAATTAGTTCGGGCCTCCATGTGCTGGCTGGGGTTCGCCCCCTTTAAGACTTCGGTTTATACAGTGATGAAAAAGCAGATTCGCGACGTATTTACCGCGCACTTGGATGCCTTCGGCGCCGAGTCCATCCCTTGATTTTGAGACCCGTGAGACCACGAAACCTATGCGAACGAAAAGCGAGCTTTTGGCCCTACCGCAGGCGGTTGCAGATCATTTTCCTCTCCGCGCGCACAATAGAAGAATGAACTCGCACACCCTACTCCGCGTGACAATCAATCAGGGAAGTAACCGATCTGTATCCGTACCCTGAATGGGTACCCCCCTACCCCCCTATATTTATTTTCAAAAGCCTGTGGGTAATTATTTCGACAATAGGACCCAAGCTAAATAAATGAATTCAGGCATGATCCGAACCAATGCCCACGATCGGTAACCTATGAATCTGATTTTCCCGGGTCGCAGCGTCGTCGATCAGATATCTACGCGATGCAAAACACATACAACCGCAGCAATCAGCCCCGGAATGTCGGATGGATCGGCCTCAGCCGCGGGCGGCCAACCAAGATCGCGCAACGTCTTGCTGGTTACCGGCCCAATGGAAACAGCCGGAACCAGTCCAATCGGCCACGCAACATTCGCAGCGCGCGCAGCTTCGGCCAGATGGGTTGCGCTGGAACTGCTGGTAAACGTGACTGCGTCGATTCCGCTGCGAATGGCGCCGCGCAGTTGCTCCGGCGCGGCTGCGGGCAGAACATTGCAATAAGCGTCCACCACATCGACCGTGACGCCGGCCAAGCGCAAAGCTTCAGGAATCAGATCACGGGCAACGGCAGCGCGTGCCAGCAGAATCCGCTGGCCCGATGGCTTGTTCTGAAGTGTTTGTAGCAACCCCTCGATCAGGCTTTCCGCCACGTATGCATGAGGGACAAAAGCAGCCTTGAATCCCGCCTTGCGCGCCTCAGCAGCCGTCGATTCGCCCACCGCGGCCACTTTAAGCCATGCAGGTTGCGCCAACGAAATTCCCAACGCCGCCGCGCGCTCGACGAGCTTTTGCACCGCATTGGCGCTGGTAAGGACGAGCCAGTCGTAGCTTGCGAACTGGCGGAGAGCAGCATCCAGCTGCGCAAAACTGGCTGGCGGATGAATCTCCAACACCGGAACCTCGACCGGCGCGGCGCCCAGCGCACGCAACCCTTCGCTCAGTTTGCCCGCCTGATGCGCGGCGCGGGTCACTAGAATCCTGCGGCCTAGCAACGGCGGCAAAGTCACTTCAAGCCTCCGGCGGTGGCGGCGGCAAGCAGCGGTCCTGCTCCGGCGTCTATCAGCATCTGCGCCGCCAGACGGCCGATTTCGGCTGGGTCCGCGCCGGCATCAGGTGCGCGATGCCGCGTCTCTCGATGATGAATGCGCACCGCCTGGCCTGTTTCGGGATTGGCGACGACAGCAAAGATTTCGTCCCACAACTCAGGCTTGGTACCAGACGCCTCGTCCATACCTGTGCGGCAATAGATTCCGATGGGAACCTGGCAGCCTCCGCCGAGAGCGGCCAGCGCAGCTCGCTCTGCGGTCACGGCAAAGCGGGTGGCCGGGTCGTCGAGAAATGCAACCGCCGCAATGGTCGCCGCGTCCTCTTTGCGAGTCTCAATGCCCAGCGCGCCCTGCCCCGCGGCGGGACAAAACTCCAGTGGCTCCATCCGTTCTCGCACCCATTCGGTCTTTTCCAGCCGGTCCAGGCCCGCGGAAGCTAGCAGAATTGCATCCACCTGCCCTTCTGCCATCTTGCGCAGCCGTGTGTCCACATTGCCACGAAACTCAATGGGCACGATGTCTGACCGGAGAGCCTTCAATTGCGCCCTTCGGCGCTGACTGCTGGTGCCCACACGCGCGCCCTTGGGCAACGCTGCAAGATTCTCATACATCACCGAAACGAACGCGTCTCGCGGGTCAACCCGTGGAGGTGTCGCAGCCAGCGCAAACGGCTTCGCCAGCTCTGTCGGCAGGTCCTTGAGCGAGTGCACAGCCAGGTCCACGCGTTTGGCGGCCAGTGCCTCCTCAATCTCCTTGGTAAACATTCCTTTGGAGCCGACCTGTGCGAATGTGACCTCTTGCAGCCGATCGCCGGTGGTTTTGATGATCGTAATCTCGACAGAATGGCCATGGCCGCGAAGAAGCGCCGCAATGTGCTTCGCCTGCCACAAGGCCAGTTGTGAGCCACGGCTTCCGATGCGCAGGTTCATGGGCGTCTCGCCTCACTGTTCTCGTTCACTTGCTTCTCCTCAGCATCCGAATTCCCTGTGTTTGCTCGATTTGGCGCAGCCGCGGCTTCCAGCTCGGCAGCGCCCGCAGGCAGTGACCAGGTTTCGCAGAGAGCCTCCAGGCGCGCCCCATCGTTCTCGCGGGCAGCCTGCTTGAGCGCCTGCATGGGCGGATGAAGAAACTTGTTGACCAGCCCTCGCGTAAGCGCCTCTACGGCCGCAGTCTGCTCCGCGCTGAGTGAACCCAGCCGAGCCTGCGACCGCCGCAACTCGGCCTGGCGAATTTCCTCGGCCTGACGTTGCAGCGCGACAATCGCCGGGGCCACATTGACGGTGAGCTGCCGCTGATGGAATCGCTCGACCTCGCCGGCAATCAGCGCCTCGGCATCCGTGGCCTCGCGGCTCCGCTCGGCCATGTGCGCAGCAGCCACCTGCTGAAGGTCGTCGATGTCATAAACAAAGATACCCTCCAGCTTCCCCATCTCCGGGTCCACGTCGCGGGGCACTGCTATGTCGATGAAAAACATCGGCCGATTGCGGCGGCGATGCAAAAATGCATGACCGTGTTCGCGCCGGAAGATGGGGTGCGGCGCGCCGGTCGAGCTGATCACAATGTCGGCCTGGCTCGCGGCCTCGTAAAGTTGATCGAACGGGATGACCTGACCCTGAAAGTTCTCGGCCATTCGCCGCGCACGCTCGAGAGTGCGGTTGGTCACTAGAATCGATCCCGCGCCCTGTTGAACCAGATGCCGCGCCGCGAGTTCGCTCATCTTGCCCGCGCCGACCAGAAAAACCGTGCGGCCCTGGAGCGATCCGAAGATTTTGCGCGCCAGTTCCACGGCTACCGAAGCAATGGAGACCGAGTTTGAACCGATCTCGGTCTCGGAGCGAACCTTTTTGGCGGCGGCAAACGCGCCCTGCAATAAGTGCTCGAGATGGCCGCCCACGGTGCCCGAAGCTCGGGCTACTGCGAAGGCCTCTTTGACCTGACCGAGAATCTGCGGCTCGCCTACCACCATAGAGTCCAGGCTCGCGGCCACGCGGAAGAGATGCCGCACGGCCTCCTTGTCGTGATGTTCGTAGAGATGCGGAGCCAGAAGAGCTGGATCAAGGCCGAAATGCCGGTGCAAAAAGCTGGTAAGGCCGTCCGAAGGCGAATCGGCACTGGACGAATCCAATGCGGCCAGAATCTCTACGCGGTTGCAGGTGGAGACGATCATGCACTCAGTCACCCCCGGCACCGCAGCCAGGGCGCGAGTGGCGTCCGGCAAATCCTCGCGGGAGATGGCGATCCGCTCACGCACCTCGATAGGCGCGGTCTTGTGGTTGATGCCGATGAGCGAAAGGGTCATCACGGACCGTACCTGTGGACGCGGCTGATGACATTTGCGGCAAAGACGGCCAACATCACCAGGAAGACCACCCCGGAGAGATAAACGGCTCGGCGGCCGCGCAGGCCGGCAGTGCGGCGAACGAAGAGCAGGGTGACGTACACCGCCCACATCGCGAAGGAGGCGATAACTTTAGGGTCGAGGAAGTAGGCCGCTCCCAAAGGCGTAGCTTGCGCCAGCACCGAGCCGATGATCAGGCCGACGGTTATGCAGGGGAAACCGAATTCCAGCGTCGCGTGGGCTATGCGCTCCAGTGTGTCGAGTGGCGGCAACCAGTCAAATGGGAGCCACCGGGAGTGCTCGCCGGGTTTGTGTTTGCTCTTGATCCGGCGCTCCTGGACTTGGTAAAGCACAGAGGCCAGTAAGCTGAAACTTAGGGCGACATAGGCCGTCAGCAGTGCGGCAATATGGGCCAGAAGCCAACTGTGGCGCACTCCTTCCGAGGGGAAAGTATAGCGGTCAGGGCCAAGAGAAGGCACAAGAACCGTGAAAAATGTGATTGGTAAGACGAAGATTCCAAGAGAGATAGCGTCGTAGAGCCACCAAACCAGAAGAAACAGGCCCGCCATCACAAAGCCCAGCAGTGACTCGATTTCGCGCACGCCCAAGGGCATCCCGCGATGGGCCTGGACGAGCATTTCGACGCACGAAATGAAGTGAAAAAAGAAGGCCAAGCCAGCCATGTGAACGCAGGTTCTGCGCCAGCGCACGATGCCATAAAGCACGGCCGGAAAAACGGCCACAGCGGCCGCTGCATAAAGGATTGCCGCAACTCGGAGCCAAAGAAGGTACATTTAATTCTCACCTTACTTGTGCAAACAACCAGTATACTGTGATGCAAATCACCAAACGGAGCCTGGAACCTACCTTTTTATCCGAAACTGGCCCCCGTTACTTTGATTGTCTCCCCTGATAGAGGTGCACAGGGAATAAACCGGACACACCCGGCGGACACTATACTTAGTCCTGTCGAGAACACGACGAGCCGTCAACTGAGAGCGGCACTTCGCCGGCAAGGAGCAGGACCTTATGACTACGCCCACCTCTATTCAGGACGTGGATTTGGAATTTGACAATGGGAGCTTCAATTCCGCGGCATTTGCCGCCGCAACTCTAGCAAATTGGCGTTCGCTGGCCGCCGTCATCGACCACACTCTGCTGAAGCCCGAAGCCACCCGCGACCAGGTTGAGAGCCTTTGTGACGAGGCGATTCGCTACCGCTTTGCCTGCGCCATGGTGAACCCAGTGTGGGTTTCCACGGCGGTCGGAGTGCTTTCCGGCACAGGCGTTCCCGTGGGCGTGGTAATTGGGTTTCCGCTGGGTGCGTCGCTGGTATCCACGCTCCGCCAGGAATCGGCTGCGTTGATACGGCTGGGCGCGCGCGAGCTGGACATGGTGATTCCCATCGGCCTGCTCAAGAGCGGCAATCATTTGGCCGTGCAGAACACCATCCACACTGTGGCCACCGTTGCTCATCATCACGGAGCGCTGGTCAAGGTGATTTTGGAGACCGCGCTCTTGAACATGGAAGAGAAGCTGCGCGCGTCCGAGCTGGCCATCATCTCCGGAGCGGACTTTATCAAGACTTCGACGGGCTTTGCCTCCAGCGGCGCAACCCCGGCCGACGTGGCGCTGATGCGCGGCGTGGCTGGCAATCGATGCGGTGTGAAGGCCGCGGGCGGTATTCGCACCCTGGCCAACGTGACGGCGCTGCTGGAGGCCGGCGCTACGCGCATCGGTGCTTCGGCATCGCTAGCCATTGTGCGGGAGCTGGGAGCGGAGTAAGTACACATTTTGCAACACAATCCACTTGCGGTAAGAGTCAGGGAGGGTTTACATTTGCCAGCGGTTTCTACGGGAGTTCCACCAGACTTCTCCGGAAACCCATCTGGTGTAGTTCGCCTGCGCGACTATAGACCGGAACTCGACGTGGTCCGGTTTCTTGCATTCCTGCTGGTTTTCTTATTCCACTTTCTTCCTTGGCCTGCTGTTGGTCAGGCGGGCTGGCGCGTTCAAATGGCACTCGTCGAGTTGTGTTCCATGGGGCTGTGCCTGTTTTTTACTCTCAGCGCTTACCTGATCACAACCATTCTCCTAGCTGAGCGCGAGACAAATTGCGTCATTTCAGTTCCCAAGTTTTATATTCGCCGAATCTTGAGAATTTGGCCACTCTATTTCTTCGGAATTGCTTTGGGAATTGGAATTGCACTCGAGCGCAATCGTCCTGGCGACGTGATTGGCTTTTTGTGGTACCTGTTGTTTGCCGGAAATTTGTATTGCATCGCCTTCGGGTGGCTGGGAAATTCCTTTGCCCCCTTATGGACGATCTCCATCGAGGAGCAATTCTACCTTATCTGGCCATGGGCGATCCGATGGTTCTCCCGGCGCGGGATGATGGTGTGCTCATTCCTATTTATTGCCGCAGCGAACATCACACTTTTCATTCTGGGCCAACGCCACGCCCTGGGAAGAGAGGTTTGGGCAAACACCTTTGTACAATTTGAGATGTTTGCCGCGGGGATACTGCTGGCACTTGCAAGAAAGCACCTGGCGTGGAGAAATGCCGGCATTGGACTGCTCTTGGTGCTCGCCGGTCCGTTCCTCTGGTTCTTCACTTGCCTCCAGTTCTACTATCAGCAATCGCCGGTAACCGGGGCAGCAATAAGCGGGGCAAACCTGATGCTCCGTTACCTGCTGATTGCACTCGGCAGTGCCGCCATCCTTCACGGGTTCTGCATGATCGGCCCATCCCATATGCCGCGCTGGGCAACATACCTCGGAAAGATATCCTACGGCCTTTATGTCTATCATCTATTTGCAATTGAGTTAGCCCGTCTCCTGCTGGCCCCGCTGCGCGGAAGAGTTTTTCTGGCAGCTTTGGCGCCCGTAGCGCTCTTGTTGACCATTAGCTTTGCGGTGCTTTCTTATACATTTCTGGAGAGTCCTTTTCTGCGGCTCAAGAGGCGGTTTGAGATTGTGCATAGCAGACCGATATAAGAAGCAATCTTCAATTCTGCTCCCTCTTTCTGTCATGCCAGCGTTCGCACCTTCATGCGTTATCATTCTCTTCAAGACAGATGGCTCCCACTCGACTATCAAGGCGTGAAGAACCCGAGCTCGAGGGCGATTACCGCCCGGCCGATCCGGCGCGCGCCGGAGCACATCTTGACGCGGCGAATATTCGCGTGGAGCCGGCTGATGTGGCCTACCTGATGCAGTTAGCCGACGCACTCAACACCACGCTGGACCTGGAGACATTGCTGCGCCGGACCGCCGAACTAGTGAGCGCCGTCATCCCCTACCGCATCTTCGCCATTTTGCTGCTCAACGACCGCACCCGCGAACTGCGCATGAGATTTCAGATCGGCCACACACCGGAGGTGGAGCGGCAGCGTATTCCCATGGGCAAGGGCGTCGCAGGCCAGGTAGCGCTCACCCGCCAGCCGGTGCTGCTGAATGACGTTTCCAGTTCGGAAGACTATGTCCTTGCCAATCCTGATGTGCGCTCTGAGCTAGCAGTACCGCTAATTGCAAAAAACCGGCTGATCGGCGTGATGGACATCGAGAGCGAAAAGGCCGGCTACTTTGGCCCCGAGCACCTGCGTCTGCTAACCCTGACCGCCTCGCGCATTGCCCAGGCAATTGAGAATGCGCGGCTCTACGCGCGTGTCTCCCGCCAGGCACAGACGCTGACAGTGCTGAACGAGATCGCCACCGAATTGATCTCGATTCTTGATTTGGACCCGTTGCTGGAGCGCGTAGGCCAGCTATTGCGCAGGCTTATTGATTACCAGATGTTCACTGTACTTCTGCTGGACGAGAAGGGCGAGACGCTGATCACGCGATACGCGTGGCGATTCGGCCATGCACAAGCGCCGGAACGCCGCCTTCCCGTCGCCAGCGGCCTGGTGGGCGTTGCGGTGCGGGAGTGGCGGCTGGTGAACGTACCTGACGTGCGTCACGACGCGCGCTACCTGCCCCTGAATCCCGAAACTCGCTCGGAGCTGATTGTGCCTTTATTTCACAAGGGGCGCATCATAGGCGTGCTGGATTTGGAACACACGCGCACGGGCTTCTTCAACGAAGAGCACGAGCGCATGTTGACCACTCTGGCCGCGCAGGTGGCCATAGCCATCGAGAATGCGCGGCTCTACCAGGAGGTGCGATCCCAGGAGCAGCAACTGGAGCGCGACATCTCTATGGCGCGCGAGGTGCAACTGAGGTTGCTGCCGCCGTCAGCGCCGAAGATGACAAACGCCGAAATGGCGGTGCTCTTCCTACCCGCACGCACCATCGGAGGCGACCTATACGACTTTGTGGACTACGGCCCCGGCCGCACCGCCATCGTGCTGGGCGACGTAAGCGGCAAGGCAGCTCCCGCAGCCCTGTTTGCGGCGCTGGCGAGCGGGATCATGCGATCGGCGGCACAGCATCGGCCGGAGCCGGCCAGGATGCTCGCACTGCTGAACGACGCGCTCCAGGAACGGAGGCTGGAATCGCAGTATGTGACCATGCTCTTTGCATTATGGAACGATGAAAGCCGAACCTTGCAAGTGGCCAACTCGGGTGCGGTGCAACCGGTTCTCTGCCGCAAGGGCCAGTCGACGACGGTGCAAGCCGAGGGCTTTCCCCTGGGGCTGTTTCCCAATGTGAGCTACGATGAACTCAACTTGGCAACAGAGCCAGGCGACGCCATCGTTTTTGTATCGGACGGGATTCTGGATGCGGAGGATGCACAGGGCGAAATGTACGGCCACAACCGGCTGGCTGGAATCTTATGCAGCCAACGCGACCACTCAGCACAGCAGATTGCCGAGACCATTCTCGCCGATGTCACCCGCTTTCAGGGTGAGCAAGAGCGCTTTGATGATGAGACGATTATTGTTCTGAAGGTGCGGTAAAAAAGCAGGGAACAGCGACTTGAACATAGGAACAGCGGACTAACCCTTCATGTTTCATTGCTAAACTTGAATACACCCACTTTATGGAGCCGTCTTGCAAACAGAACGCACTATTCGTCCGGCAAAGAATGTCTACGGCAGCGTGCGCCTGCCCGGCGACAAATCCATCAGCCACCGCTACGGGATGTTAGCAGCGTTTGCGGAAGGCACGTCGCGCTTTTCCAATTTTTCTACCGGAGCCGATTGCGCCTCAACGCTCTCCTGCATGGAAGCGCTGGGCGCGAAGGTGCGCCGGCTCGAAGGCAGCGTGGTGGAAGTAACGGGCGTGGGCGGAAGCGTGACACCTTCCGTCGCGCCTCTGGACTGCGGCAACTCCGGCTCGACTATGCGCATGATCTCCGGTTTGCTTGCGCCGCAGGGAGGCAGCTTTACGCTCGTGGGCGACGAGTCGCTCTCGCGCAGGCCGATGGAGCGGGTTCGCGAGCCTTTGGCAGCGATGGGCGCGCAGCTTAAGCTCACCGATGGCCACGCACCGTTGCATGTCGACGGTGGACCGTTGAAGGCCATCGACTACACCACGCCGGTTCCGAGCGCACAGGTGAAGACCTGCATCCTGCTGGCCGGTCTGCAGACCGCCCGAACGACCACTGTGCGCGAGGCGGTGCGCACGCGCGATCACAGCGAGTTGGCGTTACGTGCCTTTGGCGCCAAGCTGACGCGCACGCTGGATTCGGTGTCCATCACCGGGCCGCAGACACTTCGCGCTATCGAGGCCGCCGTACCGGGAGACATTTCCTCGGCGGCGTTCTTCCTCTGCGCAGCGGCCTTGTTTCCCGGCTCCAGCCTTGTGCTGGACGCCCTGGGCCTGAACCCTACGCGGGCCGCGTTGTTGGACGTGCTTACCGCTCTGGGCGCTCGTATCAGTGTGCTCAATCTCGAAGAGCAGAACTCGGAACTGGTGGGCACGGTGCAGATCTCAGCACTGGCCGAAGGGCTGGGAACAACAGAAGTTTCGGGCGCGTTGGCCGCGCAGTTGATCGATGAACTGCCGGTGCTGGCCGCGATCGGGCCCTACACCAGCGGCGGCATTCGCATCCGTGATGCGAAGGAACTGCGCGTGAAAGAGTCCGACCGAATTGCTCTCGTAGCAAAGAATCTGCGCGCCATGGGCGCTGAAGTTACTGAGTTTGAGGACGGTCTGGACGTTCCCGGCAGACAGAAGCTGCACGGAGCCACGATTGACTCTGGTGGTGATCACCGTATCGCGATGGCCTTCAGCGTGGCCGCGCTGCGCGCTGCAGGAGAGACGGTGATTCAAGGCGCCGAATCAGCCGCTATCAGCTTTCCGGAGTTCTTCACCCTGCTGGATTCAGTGGCGGAACGGTAGGAAACTAGCAGGAAAGCTCAACACAAAAATGCTCGGCCAGCATCCCAGAAGCCGGCCGAGCATTTTTGTGTTGCTGAATATCAAGCCTACTGCGCAGCGGGCGGGTTAGTTGATGGCTCCGGCGCTTCCTTGGCAGCCGAGATTCCGGGGATGAGAGGCGCCGTTTCCACCGCACCTGACGCAGCCTCATTCAGGTTAATGCCGTAGTGTTGCAACGTGGTGGCCAGCGTCTGGTAGAGGCCGGCGCGGTCCTTGGCGTAGGCGGCGCGCGCTGCAATCAGGGTGTCCTCCGCCATAGCCAGGTTGCGCTCCTGGAGCAATACGTTGGCTGTGGTCGAAGCGCCCAAATGCAGTTTCTTGATTTCGGCATCGACGCTCTGTTGCTGGAAGTCCCTGGCAGCCATTGAGGCCTGCACCTGCGCACGGTCGTTGATAAGCGCGAACTGCGCATTCACTACCTGCATTCGAATCTGCGTATACAGTTGCTCCAGCCGCAACTCGGCTTGACGATACTCCATCAGCGAGCGCGCCTGTTGCGACTGCGCGAATTTGTTGCCGATGGGAATTGTCAGGTTGAAACCGATGCCCTTGTCGGGAGAGCTGCTATTGGTCAGATTGCTCAGTACTGTTCCGTAGCCCACGGTGGGATACGTATTTGGAGTGCAGGGAACAGGCCCGGTTGTGCCAAAAAGGTTGAGGCAACTTGGGCTTTGAGAACCGCCTACACCGGAGGCGCCATAGAAGCCGAGTACGTCCAGAACCGGCAACAGAGCATTTCGCGCGCCCTTCAACGTGATCTCATCGTTGCGCAGCGTAAGCACAGCCTGCTCCAGTTCCGGCCGCTGCTGAAACGCCTCCTGCACCAGTTGCTCAACCGGCAGCTTTTCCTCGGGAATCTCCTCGACGGTCACACGGTCGGTGGGAATCACAGGAGCGGTTGATAGTGCCGGATCGTTCAGGTTGCGGGCAATCGCCTGCTTAATGATCTGCTGCTGATAATTCAATGCGCTCTGCGAGCTTATGAGGGCCTGTTTGTCGCTGGCTACGCTCGATTGGTCCTGCACCACTTGCAGCGGAGCCACCGTGCCGATTTCCAACTGCTTGCGGTCGTCGCCTTCCAGCTTCGTGCTCTGCTCCAGAGCCCGCTGCTTGGCCTGCACGTCCTCATAAGCCTGCACCAAACCCCAATAGATGGTCTCCACTTGATTGACCGTGTAGAGAATTTGTTGGCGGAATGACGAATCGGTAATCCGGCGGTTGTTCCTCGCCTGGTAGATGTAGCGCTTGTTTACCCAGATTCCGGCTCCCTGCAACAAGTGCTGGGTCACTGTAGCCTTGAAACTGGAAGTGAGTTCGGGGCTGTAAACGTTGAACGGATTGGTGGTGGTAACGCGGGAATTGTTGAATGCCACTGCCAGCGCCGTGCCGGTGAGAAAGCCTTGATTATATGTGAAATTGTATTGGTCAGTGTTGGTGAAGGCGCGGGGAGCGAATGCGCTCGACTGCGGCGATTCCGCTCTCTCGAATTGAATTGCACTGGTGACAGATGGTTCCAGCGCCTCCGGCGCGGGACCAGCGCCCTGAGTGGTTAGCACAAGCCCGGCAGAGCCGGAACCAGCGCCGCCCGAACCGACCGACGTTCCGCCCGGACCGCCGCCAGTAGTCAAAATCGAGGCAGATCCGCCCAGTGTGCCGGTAACCAGCGCGGAGGGCGCACCCAACGGTGCCAAGCCGGTGCGCGTACGCAGGATATCGGTATCCGCGATGTCCAGGTCATAGCGGGCAATGGCAATGTCGAAGTTGTTTTCAAGAGCCAGCGCGATGGCGTCAGAGAGGCTGAGATAGATCTTTCCGTTCTTCACCAAGTCATCCAGGCGCACAGAGTTCACAAAGCTGGCCTTGGGAATTGAAGTGGGGCGATACATGTTGATGGGGTCGCCCAGAAGCCTGCCCGCAGGCCTTGAAAAGTCCCGTGCGGATGAACGCAGGTTCAAAGGCTCTGTCAGCGTCACAGCAGGGGCCGAGGGAAGGTCAGAGGCCGCCTTGTCCGGGCCTGATGCTCCCGCTCCAGCCACTTGCTGGGCCATCCCAGCAGGGTTACCCGCCGCCAACATGAGCATAACCGCCGCTATTGCGCGCAGCCTGCTGCTGACCTGCCCGCGACCTTCATGTCTGCAAATATTGCTCACGGTCTCCTCCTGATGCTCAAACACAGCTGTACCGAAAAATTGCATGGTTCCTCTCCACTACATGGTTCCTCTTTGGGAATTTCTGAGGCATGTGGGACGCCATTCTCAAAGACGCCCGAAATGTCTCCTCGGACGCAGATTTATGTACTCCCAGTACAATTTTAGCTTGCAGCCCGGCATGCGAACCTTCGCTTACCAGTGAATACGCGCCTTGCTCCCAATTCGTTCCAGGAAGCCGCCTTAGAATTCTGTCGGGTTCCCAGCAGCACATCCGCCATCACGAGCGGAAAGCTGAGTATATCTCACCGCATCAGGGAGCAGAGGCCGAGGATTCGGAATCCTACCTATTCTTCGTACAGCCGAACAGCTCGATGAGTACACTGTTGTCAAGACCCTCACCGTGAACGAATCAGCCCAACCCGCACCTGCACTCCAGAACTGGAAGCTGACCCTGGCTTACGACGGTACCGGATTCCACGGCTGGCAGGTGCAACCGGCCGAGCTCACCATTCAGGGCGAATTGCAGGCCGCTCTGAGGCGAGTTACTGGAGAATCGCCATTGCCGCAGGGTTCGGGACGTACCGATGCAGGCGTTCACGCGCTCGGCCAGGTAGCCAGTTTTGCGCTTGCAGCCCAAATTCCGCCGGGAAACCTGCAGCGAGCACTTAACCGGACTCTTCCTCCCTCCATTCGAATTCTGGAAGCGAAAACGGTCCCAAGTGCATTTCACGCACGTCACTCGGCAGTGGCCAAAACGTACGAGTACCGGATTTTCCGGGGAGCGATCTGCCCGCCGACGTTGGCCCGCTACGTCTACGCCTGCTCCTGGCGCATGGACGTTGCACTTTTGCAAAAGTCAGCACGGCTCTTTGAAGGCGAGCATGATTTTCTGAGCTTCGCTGCCACCGATCCCGATCTGACGACGAGAAATTTTGAACCAAGTCCAGAACACGATACAGAGGTGATGGCGCCCCCAGCGCCATTGACGACAATTAGAACAATCTTTTTGTCGGAATGGGAAGAGCGCAGGACAGAAGCCGGAGCGTTGCTGGTCTATCGTGTGCGGGGCAGTGGTTTCTTGCACCACATGGTGCGCAATCTGGTAGGTACCATGCTGGAGGTAAGCAGAGACAAGTTGCCTGCCTTGCAAATACCTGAAATTCTCGCTGCGCGCAGCCGCGATGCGGCCGGACCGACCGCCCCGGCTCGTGGGCTGTTTTTGGTCTCAGTGGAATATGACGAGCACGTGGACGGACCAAACATGAATGCTTGAATTGTAGCTTCTTGAATGCGCGCCGACCGTTTCCGAGCCGTCCCTGCTACCCTGAAGCCATCCGCATGGCGATTTTTCTCAACAATTCGGTTTTTTCGCAGGTGACGGCACTTGCCCGCCGGCGCACTGTCCACGCTGCCTTTACCTGGCTGCACGGCAACCCCAAGACGATTATGGATTGGCAGGCGGAACTGGTGGCCATCCCTGCACCACCCTTCGGTGAACAGGCGCGAGCCGAATGGGCGGCAGCCAGTTTTGCCGAAGCCGGTCTCAGTGCGATTGAAACCGACACCGCCGGCAACGTATTCGCGTGGCTGCCGGCCACAAAATTGCCGCCCGAGAACACCGGCCCAGTGGTCGTACTCTCTGCGCACCTGGACACGGTCTTCCCGGCGGGGACGCCGCTCAATCCAAAAGTGAACGGCGACCGCATTGAAGCTCCCGGTGTCTGCGACAACTGCGCCGGAGTGGCGGGCATGTTGGCTATCATTTACGCACTGGTTAAATCCCACACCGAATTGCCAGTGCCGCTGCTTTTCCTGGCCAATGTGGGCGAAGAAGGCGAAGGCGACCTGCGCGGCGTGCGCCACATCTACCAGCAAATTGCATTGGCCGGTCGCATCGCCGCCCATATTGTCTTGGATGGCGCTGGCGCGGACTCGGCAGTAACTCAGGCCCTGGGCAGCCGGCGCTACAGGGTGACCGTTACCGGCCCCGGCGGGCATAGCTTTACCGATGCGGGCGCACCCAACCCCATTACCGCGCTTGTTTCGGCGTTGGCTGTTCTGGCTGAGACGCAATTGCCGGAAGAGCCGCGAACGACGCTCAACCTGGGAACGATTCAAGGCGGCACCAGCGTAAATTCCATTCCTGAGAGCGCACAGGCTTCTGTCGATTTCCGTTCCACCAGCGCTGACCAACTTCTGCGGTTGGAGGTCGCCTTGCATCGCGCCGTAGAAGATGCAGTTGAACACTGGAACGTGCGGGCAAAATCCGCAGGCGCCCTCGGCCGCTGCCTGCTGGCCTTCAAAATTGACAAGATCGGCGACCGGCCCGCCGCGCAACTGCCCGCCGACTCGCCCCTATTGGAAGCTCTGCGTGCTGTGGACCGCCATCTGGGCCTGCGCACCGAGTTGCGCCTGGGCTCGACCGACGCCAACATCCCGCTCTCGCTGGGAATTCCATCCCTGTCTTTGGGTGCGGGCGGCGAAGGCGGCGGCGCACACACGTTGGCAGAGTGGTACTCCGCCAAAAACCGCGAAACGGGCCTGAAGCGAGTGCTGCTGCTGGCGCTGGCGATGACTGAGTGGGCTGCTTCTCAATAGCCTTTTTCACCGTACTCATGCACACCTGGAACGGGCAAGCCGGCAGGCTTCGAGTCAGCAGCACCGCTCCGGCTGGCATAATCCAAACAGATGAAACTGCGCGCCTACTTGCTGATGCTGTTCGTAGTTGCCGTGTGGGGATCGACATTTGTGCTGGTCAAAAGCGCACTGTCCGATGCCACGCCGGCCGCCTTCAACCTGGTGCGAATGACGCTTGCTTTCGCGGTACTCGGTGTGGCTTACCACCGCTACTGGCGCGCAATTCGAGGCTGGCAAGTGGCGTCCGGGGCGATTGTGGGGCTCTGCCTCGCCGTTGGCTACCAGTTCCAAACCACGGGCCTTGCGCTCACAACACCCTCCAAATCGGCTTTCATTACCGGGCTGTTGGTGGTGCTCGTGCCGCTGTTCTCAATGGTTCCCGGCCTTCGTCCGCCGGGAGCAAGGCCGCCGCGTTGGAACGCCTTTCTGGGAGCGGTGATGGCCTTTATAGGCATTGTGTTGCTGACCGCGCCGGCCGCCAGCCAGTCTTCAGATACCGCCTCCTTGCTGACTCATACGGCGCGGCTGCTGCCCGATATGACTTCCATCAATCTAGGCGACCTGCTCACTCTGGGCTGCGCCGTCGCGTTTGCTTTTCACTGCCTGGCGCTGAGCCGCTTCTCTCCGCGCATTGCTTTTCAGCCGCTGGCGCTGCTTCAGGTGGGTTTCTGCGCACTCTTCATGGCTCTGAGCTTGCCGCTGATTGAGCACCCACGCATTGCGTGGACGCCGCGACTGGCCGTGGCGCTGGCTATCACCGCAGTGCTGGCGACAGCAGCAGCCTTTTCCATCCAAAGCTGGGCACAGTCTGTGCTGCCCGCAACGCACATGGCTTTGCTGCTGACGCTGGAGCCGGCATTCGCCTGGCTCACATCATTTCTGGTGATGGGCGAGCGGCTAGGACTGCGCCCCGCGAGCGGCGCGATGATGATCCTGGCGGGAATCGCGCTGACGGAGTTGATGCCGCAGCCGCATGTGCCAACCGCACATGAAGCATGAAAGGAACAGGGATCAAGAAATGCCACATCCTCATCCGCCGCCACGGAACTGAATGATGCGACGCCGGTCGCGCTTGGATGGACGATGCTCTGGTAATGGCGCGAACTCCTGCATCGCCCGGCGCTCGGCGGCAGCCTTGGCTCGCGCTGCAATGCTGGATTTTGTCTCGCGGTAGAGCGTCTGCGCCACTGCCGCTGGGCCGCGCATCTGGTTTAGAGCGAGGACTTCGATCTGAAATTCGCCGCCTTCGTTCTTCACTGCCAGCTTGTCGCCGACGCGGACCTCGCGAGCGGGCTTGGCTTCATGGCCATTTGAGAGAATGCGGCCCAGATCACAGGCCTTAGAGGCCAGCGCGCGCGTCTTGAAAAAACGTGCTGCCCAAAGCCACTTGTCAATGCGCAGGGAGTCCATGAGGCTATTGTCAACCATCCCGGCTTCGGTGGGTAAGTCCTACCACCAACGAACTCAGAGCAGGCTCAGAGGCACCCGGCTCCGGGAACGCAAGATTTACAGATTTGTAACAAAATCGGGCGTTTCATTCCTTATACTTGCCCCACCATGCTCATCGACGCTCCCCTGTCCATTGAACGTGCAAACGGCAAAGCTCCTGACACGGTCATCTTTCGGTTTGCGGGACCGCTTACGCTGCGCAATCTTTTCAGATTGCAGGAGCGGCTGCGCGAAGTCGAGTTGCCGCGCGTCACCATCCTCGACTTTAGCGGCGTTCCTTATATGGATTCAGCGGGCATGGGCGCGGTGATCAACCACTACGTCCACTGCCAGAATGGAGGCGCGCGGCTGGTTGCTGCTGGGGTGAACAGCCGGGTGATGGAATTGTTCAAGCTGACCAAAGTGGACACGGTCATTCCGCTGGCCGGCACGGTGGAAGAGGCCGAAGCAAAGGCCTAGCCGGCTAGCGTGTCTCTGCGGCCCCTAAAGTACACTGGGGTTGGAGTGGACAATGCCGAGCTTGTGGGCTAAGACGCGGACGACGCTGGAGATGATTAAGTGGGAGCACTCGATCTTCGCGCTGCCGTTTGCGCTGACGGCGGTGCTGCTGGCCGCGAATGGGTTGCCGAGTTGGCGGACTCTGGGGTGGATTCTTGTCGCCATGGTCGGCGCGCGGTCGGCGGCGATGGCCTTCAACCGCTGGGCTGACGCGGATCTGGACGCGGCTAATCCCCGAACGAAGTCGCGCGCCATTCCTGCCGGACTGCTGACACGCCAATTTGTGCTCGGTTTTACGTTGCTGGCCATAGCGGTGTTCGTTCTGGCCTGCGCTGAGCTGAACCGGCTCACGCTTGACCTTTCGCCGCTGGTTCTTGTGGTTCTACTGGGCTACAGCTATCTAAAGCGCATTACGCGTTGGTCCCATTTGGGGCTGGGCCTCGCGCTGGGCCTCGCGCCATCAGCGGCGTGGATCGCAGTTCGGGGCTCTCTTGATGCGCGGATTTTAGTCCTGACCGCAGCGGTGACGCTTTGGGCGGGTGGCTTTGACGTGCTTTACGCTTGCCAGGACTTCGAGCACGACCGCACGGCGGGGCTGCACAGCCTTCCGCAAGCGGCCGGCATTTCTGTGGCTTTTCAGACGGCGCGGGCCATGCATCTGGCGATGCTGGGGCTGCTGGTCTGGTTCGGAGAACTGTTCTATTTTCGGATAGTCGGCTGGCTGGGCATCGGGGCAGTGGGATTGCTGCTGGCCTACGAGCACTCGCTGGTTTCGCCACACGATTTGCGCCGTTTGAACGCCGCTTTTTTCACCATGAACGGCGTGATTGCGATGGTTTTTCTCGGCTTTGTGGCGGGTGATTTGTGGCTGCGGTAAGAGGGCGCGGATGAGGTTTGTGCCTTCCCACCCATTCGCCAGAAAGAAGGCGAATGGGTGGGGCACGGAAGATTCCGCGAGAAGGAAAGAGAAATCGGTCAGATGAAGATTGCGATTCAGGGAGAGTACGGCTCGTTCAGTCACGAAGCGGCGTTGAAGCTGCTCCCCGATGGGGTGATCGTTCCTATGTCGCTGTCAGCCGATGTCTTTGAGGCGGTAGCCAGCGGAGCAGTTGACGCGGCGGTCATTCCCATCGAGAACAGTCTGGCCGGCTCGGTCCTGGAACACTTTGACCTGCTGCTCACTCACGAAGTACAGGTGGAGCGGGAGACGCTGCTGCGCATCCGGCACAATCTGATCGCGCTCGCAGGCGTCGCGATCGACGAGATTGAGGGCGTTTTTTCGCATCCGGTTGCGCTGGCGCAGTGCAGGCGGTTCCTGGCAGCACATCCGATGATGACGGCACTCGCCGCCTATGACACCGCAGGAAGCGTGAAGCAGTTGGTGGAGTTGCGCGAACGACGCTCGGCGGCCATTGCCAGCGAGGCGGCCGCCAGGTTTTACGGCGCGGAGATTCTCGAAGCCGACATCGAGGACAACCCGGAGAACTTTACGCGCTTTTTCCTGGTGCGGCGCGCTGCGGAAGCTGTGACCGACCCGGCGGCGAACAAGATCAGCCTGGCGTTTTCCGTGGAGAATCGCCCAGGATCGCTGGTGGCGGCGCTGACTGAACTGGCCGTGATCGGCGCGAACATGACCAAGATCGAGTCGCGTCCGGTGCAGGGCAAGCCATGGGAGTACATCTTCTATGTGGATTGCCAGATTCAATCGGCTGCGGACGGCGAACGCGCACTGGGGGCGTTGTGGCGCCATTGCGCGATGGTCAAGGAATTGGGCCGCTATCGGGAGGCTGGGCGCTAAGAAAGACGAACGGCCGGGAGCGCGGAGAACCCTTATCGCGCCCCGGCCGTTCGAGGAGGTCACACACTTCTCTTTGTTAGCCGTAATTCCACTGTCGCACAGGCTGCGATAATTTTACGCAAGAGCTGGCGAGGCGCAGGAAAAAAACTTACGCTACAAAATATTTGGCCTGGGGATGGTGGACGACGATGCAGTTGGTGCTCTGCTCTGGCTCCAGGTGGAAGCCTTCGGTGAGCCGCACTCCGATGTTCTCCTCGGGCTTGAGCAGGCGGAAGATTTTTGCCTGATCTTCCAGATTTGGGCAGGCCGGATAGCCAAAGGAATAGCGGGAGCCGCGGTATTTCTGATGGAAGAGATCGGCAACGCGCGGAGAATCTTCGCCGGCGATGCCGAGAAACTCGCGCACTTGTTTGTGAGCCAGCTCGGCCAGCGCCTCGGCCGTTTCCACAGAGAGGCCATGGAGATAAAGATACTTTGTAAAGTCGCCAGCCTCGAAGAGCCTGGCGGTCTGACGGCTGGCCTCGTCGCCGACGGTGACGATGGAGAAACCCACAACATCGCGTTGTGCGGAATTCAACGGCTCAAAGAAATCGGAAATAGAGAGTCTGCGGCCCTGCTGCTGGCGCGGGAAACTGATGCGTTCCAGTTCGCGGGCCGGGTCGTCGGGATCGAAGACGATGAGGTCGTCGCGGTCGCTGGCGCAGGGATAGAAACCGATGACGGCCTTAGGATCAAACCATCCTGCGGCTTTCACTTCCTTTTCAAGATCGAGCAGAATCGGCCGATATTTTTCTTCCACAAGGCGCAGATAATCGCCCTGCGCGGCGGTCTTGAGCTGCCACTGATTCTTGAAGAGCGCGGTCTCGTTAATATAGGGAAAGATTTCGTCGAGATTGTAATTCTTGAAGACGCGCGCGCCCCAGAAGGCTGGCTTGGGAATCTCCGCGACCCGCTCCACGACCGGTGAACGGCCTTCCGGCGTGAGTTCGACCAGAGTCAGTTCAGGCGCGGCGGCGCCGGCCCTGGCAAAGATCTTGACTGTCCGGCCCTCCGCTTCCCTGCTCTCGCGAACCGCGGCGTCGTCTGACGTGAGATCGGCCATGGTATGCAATCCGGCGAAGGCGTCTTCGGCATAAAAGACCGGCCCAGCGTATTCCTTGCGCAGGTCTTCCTCGACATACTTGCGGGTGAGCGCCGCGCCGCCGCAGATGACGGGCACAGTGAGGCCTAGCCGTTCCAAATCCTGCAAAACGTACTTCATTTCAAGCGTTGACTTGACCAGCAAGCCGCTCAATCCGATAGCGTCAGCGTTGATCTCCTGCGTGGCGGCGATGATGGCGTCAGAGGGCTGCTTGATGCCCAGGTTGACGACGCGATAGCCATTATTCGAAAGGATGATGTCCACGAGATTCTTGCCGATGTCGTGCACGTCGCCCTTGACCGTGGCCAGCACCATGGTGCCTTTGCCGCCGCCATCGGATTTCTCCATCTTCGGTTCAAGGTACGCTACCGCGGCCTTCATCACTGCTGCCGAATCGAGCACCGAAGGCAACTGCATCTTGCGCGCGCCGAATAGGTCGCCGACGGTCTTCATACCGTCGAGCAGAACCGTGTTAATCAGTTCGAGCGGTGAGTGAGTTACGAGCGCGGCTTCCAAGGTTTCAGTGAGTGATTGTTTGTGTTCGCCCAGCCCGATTGTCCTCTCACCGCGAATAATCATCTGCTTGAGTTTTTCGTCGGTGGTGAGGCTTTCGACCGCAATTTCCTCTTCCTGCACGGAACCTTTGCCGAGGCTGGCGAAGTAGGCCATGTAGATCTGGAGCGGATCGCCACCGGTGCCGTTCTGCCCCCGGTCCTGGAAGATCAGCTTGCGGGCTAGTTCAACTTCAACTTCAGGAATTTTGTATAACGGATAGATTTTGGAATAGTTAACAATGGCCGCGTCGAGCCCGCGATCCACGGCCTCCTTGAGGAAAACCGAGTTCAGCACCCGGCGCGCATAGGCGTTCAGGCCAAAGGAAATGTTCGAGACACCGAGCACCGTCCGCGAACGCGGCAACTCAAGCTTGATGCGCCGCACTGCTTCAAGGGTTTCAATGGCCGCCGAGCGGTAGTCCTCCTGGCCGGTCGAAATCGGCAGCGTGAGCGCGTCGAAGATCAGGTCCTCGGAACGCAGGCCGTACTTGTTGACTGCCAAATCGTGGATACGATGAGCAATGGCCACCTTTCGGTCGGCGGTCAACGCCATGCCCTGTTCGTCGATGGTGAGCGCGATGACCGCGGCACCGTAACGGCGCGCCATGGGCAGCACGAGACTGGTGCGCTTCTCGCCGTCTTCCAGGTTGATGGAGTTGATGATGGGCTTGCCGGGGATGCGCTTGAGCGCCTCTTCGATGACGGCGGCCTCGGTGGAGTCGACCAAAATCGGTGCGGGAACACGGGTGGCGATCATCTCGAGGACCGCGTTCATGTAGGCCTGCTCGTCCTCGCCCACGATGGCGCAACAGAGATCGAGCATTTGCGAGCCTTCGCCAGTGAGCCGTTTGGCCAAGGTGAGAATACCGTCGTAGTCGCCCGCGCGCACCATGTCGCGAAAAGTCTCGAGGCGGGTGGTGGTGTTCATCTCCTCGGCGATGATGATGGGCTGCGCATCGGCTTCGAGCGGCACGGCACTGAAGGCGCTGGCGGCGACCGATTGTTGCGCCGCTGAGCGCGCGGCGGGAGTTACTCCTTTTATCGCTTCGGCAACTGCGTGCAGATGCTCAGGCGTGGTGCCGCAGCAACCGCCAACCACCTGCACACCGTACTCGGTAACGAATCGGCGAAGATAAGCGGCCAGCTCGGCCGGGGTGAGTTTGTAGACAGCGCGGCCGCCCTCGTTCTGCGGCAGGCCGGCATTGGGCAGCACGCTGATGGGCAGCGTGGAATTCTGGCAGAGAAAGCGAACCGCGTCGTTCATCTCCGCCGGGCCGGTGGCGCAATTGAGGCCGATCACGTCTGGCTGAAGGCTTTCGAGGACGGCCAGCGCCGCACCGATTTCCGAGCCGAGGAGCATGGCGCCCGTGGCCTCGAGAGTGATCTGGACCTGGAGCGCAACGTTGCGACCGGTGGAAGGGATGCGGCCCTCGCGCGCCGAGTGGATCGCGTCGTGACAGGCGGCGAGAGCTATTTTGGCCTGCAACAGATCCTGACAGGTTTCAATCAGCAGCACGTCCACGCCGCCCTCGATGAGGGCCTCGGCCTGCTCGCGATAAGCGGCGGCCATGGCGTCGTAGCCGATGTGGCCCAGCGAGGGCAGCTTGGTGGTGGGACCGATGGAGCCGGCGACAAAGCGCGGCTTGTCAGGGGTGGAGTATTCGTCGGCCACTGAGCGAGCCAGCCGCGCCGCGGCGATATTCAGTTCGCGCGTGCGGTTCTGAAGGTCGTACTCAGCCAAGACAATGCTCGATGAACCGAAGCTGTCGGTTTCGACGACATCGCACCCAGCCTCAAGAAACGAGGCATGAATGGCGCGGATGACGTCGGGGCGAGAGAGCACCAGCAGTTCGTTGCACCCCTCCTTGCCCTGGAAATCCTCCGGCGTGAGGCTGTGCTTTTGGACATTGGTGCCCATCGCGCCGTCGTAAACCAGCACGCGCCGTTTCAGTTCTGATAGAAAATCGATCAAGTTCGCTCCTGTCTTCAAGGCCGCCTTAAACAAACGGGGAATGCGGCCAACCTTCTAGGATAGCTGGACTTTTTGCGTTGAGGCGATCTCGAAAAGGAACGGGGGGTTATTTTGCCGCCGTCAGCGCGCTCACCGGGACCAGCATATCTTCCTTGCGCATGACCAGGTTAGTGGCGTTCAGCGTGGCCAACTCGAAGCCGTGGCCGTGTGTGATGGCGTCGGTGGGGCAGGCTTCGACACAGTAGCCGCAGAAGATGCAGCGGTTGTAGTCAATGTTGTAGACCTTGGCGTAGCGATCGGAGGAGGAAATGCGAACTTCGTCGGTGTTATCCGCTGCCTCAATATAAATGCAGTTCGCCGGGCAGGCCGCCGCACAGAGAAAGCACGCCACGCACTTCTCCAGACCGTTTTCGTCGCGCTGCAGTACGTGGGCTCCGCGGTAGCGCTGCTCGAGCACCGCGCCGCGCAAAGGGCCCTTGCCGTCAGGGTAGTTTTCCACCTGCGTAGGTTCGAAGATCTCCCCAAAGGTGATGCTCATCCCTTTGGCGATGGCGGCGATGTTGCCCACTATGGACATGACGTAAGTATACGATGGATGGCAGGAGAGGTTCATCATGCGATGGAGAGCTTGGGCGGCAATGAACGGAGTCATGGCTGGAATGGTGTTAATGGCTGGAACAGTTAGTACAGTTTCGCAGGCGCAGAGCCAGCCGCAGCCGGGCATGGACCAGCTAGGTGGCATGATGCCGGCTCATGAAATGAGCACGCCTGCGGTTCCGGCAGGGCCATTGAAGATCGTCTTTGGAGACAAGTCGGCTGAATGGACGCCAGCCACATTGGCCGCGCTACCGCACCAGACCGTTACTGTGATCAACGGCCACACGAAGGCGAGCCTGACCTACTCTGGAGTGCCGCTGATCGAACTGCTCAAGCAGCTTGGCGTGCCCGCGAAGCCAATGGGGCCGCAGTTGAGGCTCTACCTAGTAGCTCAAGGGTCCGATGGCTATGAAGCGGTTTACTCTCTCGCCGAGGTCACCCCCGAGCTGCACAACGCGACCGTGATCGTTGCCGACACGCTGGCAGGAAATCCGCTGCTAGCGGACAAAGGACCCCTTCAGCTTGTGACTACCGGAGACAAGGCTCTTTCCCGCTGCGTGCGGAATTTGGTGGCTATCCGCGTGCTAAGCGTGGAGTAATTGCTCCCTCCTTGACACCAGACGTCGGCAGAATCTCGGACGGAATCGCTTAGGGTTGCTACTTCCCTGGATGCTCCTTCTGCTGTGGCGCAGCCGGGCGCTGCGGTTGCGGCGCAGCCTGCCGTTGCGGTTGGGGCGCAGCCTGCCGTTGCGGGTGGGGTGCAGCTTGGCGTTGCGGCTGTGGAGCAGCTTGACGCTGCGGCTGTGGAGCTGCTTGTCGTTGCGGTTGCGGTGCAGTCCGCCGCTGCGGTTGCGATGCAGCCTGCCGTTGTGGCTGTGGCTCATTTTGGCGCTGTTGTTGTGGAGCAGCCTGACGCTGCTGCGGAGCTGCCTGCCGTTGCTCTTGCGGCACTGCTTGGCGCTGAGGAGCAGCCTGGCGTTGTTGCTCCGCCTGACGCTGCTGTGGCGCCGCTTGCCGCTGCTCCTGTGGCGCCGCTTGGCGTTGCTGTTGCGGTGCAACCTGTCGCTGCTCCTGTGGTGCCGCTTCACGCTGTTGAGGAGCTGCCTGGCGCTGTTGCTGCTGCGCTACGGCCCGATTGGTTGTCTGCAACGCCGCTGGAGCACGTACGTTGCGGTCTGCCGCAAGCGGCTTGGCGGCGGTCACGCTGGCCGGCCGGCCATGGTTGACATTCGCAAACTGAGCTCGGTTGGTGCCGGCAGCATGCTCATTCTCGATCTGCGCCCTCATGGGCGCAGTGTGCTGCTGATGCATCGCTGCCAATTCCGCGGGCCGCGCCCGCACCTGAATACCACCCGATCCGCCGTTGAAACTTACACGGGCACCGCGCTGGTAATTGCTCACGGGGTGGTTGTAAACGTATTGGGCCCTTGAGCCGTTCAAATTATTGAAAGAGCGGTTGTAATTGAAATGTCCACCACCCCAGTAGCCGCCCTGGTAGCCAATGCCGATGTACCCAAAGCCGTAATCAATACCGCCATAGTAGCCAATGTACTGACCCCAGTATCCGCGGTAAAAACCGTAGTGGTTATGCCAGTAGCCCCAGTAACCGGGGGTCCACAGAGCGCCCTCGTAGGGAGCCTGCACCCACGCGCCTGGCACCCAATAATAGCCGTCTTGACCCCAGGCCCAGTATCCGGGCGTCCAGAGATAGCCGTCGTCGGGAGCAGGTGGCTGGTCGTAGTCGGGCAATGGCGGCGGCGGCTGATCCGCGTAGGCTACGGGCTGCGCGCCGTAGCCGGGATCGTCCGAGCCCTGATCTGAGGTCTGGGAATAGGAGCTGCTTGGAGCGCTTTGCTGGGCGCTCAATACCTGTGTAGTGGAACCAGTCGAGACAGGGGCGAGATTGGACGCTGCCGGGTCCGTTGCCTGATCCTGCGTGCCCGCCTGGCTGTTATCTGGCGCTACCGCGGCAGGATTGGAGTGGCATCCAGCCGCACAGAGCGATACCGCCAGAACAAGCAGCAGCAAACCTCTAAATTTAGGAATACGCATGATTTCACCCTCCAGTCGTCTTGGATGCTATCCGAACCGAAGGGAGCGAATCAGCCCACTATTGACCATCGCGAGAACGCCTCAGCGCCGAGCGCCTGGCGGGACTGACTGACCGTGGTTGTTGGCCGGCGGGGTGGTGATGGGCTTGCGAGTGAGGCGCGGTTTGAGAAACTGCTGGCAAAGCATTGAGTCCTGCCCGCGAGCCAGTTCCGGGGAGACACTAGGCGCGCCGCAGAGGCGTTGCTTCATGGCTTCGGCTTCCTTGCCCATGAGCATTTGGGTGCGCTCCAAGCCGCTGAATGGGTCCAGATCGTAGCGGTAGACGATATCTTCTGGCGGCTTTTCCGCGCCATAGTCGAAGTGGTTCCATGTGCCCACAAGTTGCCGCCCGTTCGGCTCGCTAAGGACCGCGTAGACCTCGGTCAGATCAACGCCCTGAGAAGGATTTGTGCTCCAGATGGGCACGGCCTGAGTGCCGCGCATCCAGCGGCCTGTCCACATATGGTGCGGCATGTCGTAGTGGAAGGCAGTCAGGAAGGTGGACGCGGCGCACTCGTTGCAGTTGTCGTAGAGAGCGCCGAGTTCGCGCGGCTCGCCGTCGGCGAGGAGCATCCAGTCGAGCAGGCGCAGGTTTACGCCTTTGAGCAGCGGCGCAACCACGTGGCTGGTGAGCGAGAGGCTCCATATGGTGAAGGTGTCTGCCGAGGGCGGCGACTGAGGAGTGGCGCGCTGTGTGGTGACGACCAGCGCCGCGTCGTATTCGACGCCGATTTCGCGAATCACCGTCCATTTTTCCGGATCGAGGGAGCGCCTGACCCATGTGACTACGCTCTGGTCTTTTGCGGAGTGGAAATCGACCCAGTGAAAGGCATCGGGGGCTTGCTGGGCTGGCAGGGGCGCTGCGACGATGAGCGTTGCCGCGAACAGGACTGGAAGAAGCCGAGAAGATGCAAACCGCATGAGTTTAGGGTATCGCAGAGAGGCGCTCGGGGTTCACAGTCTCACAGTTTCACAGGAAATAGGGGGGGAGGGGGTAGGGGTTGCCCGGTTGAGGTGGCGCGGTCCGGGGACTAAGAAATTCGCTGCGCTTGACTTCCGGTTCGACATTCTCTTCACCCTTGACATGATTGTGCGCCAAGATGGGGAAATTATCTGCAAGCACCTGCGGTGGAGCCAACTGCTCGCTCTACGCCCGCAAGGGCTTCAGTGACTACTCGCCGTTGGACAATGAACAGGGGTCGGTGGTCAGAGAGACGCGGATTGAGGTTCGTGGCATCCCACCCTTCGCCAAGCCACACCACGGATGAAGGCCTTTCCGTGGGGACCCCGGCAACGCGAAGGATGGGGCACCCGGACTTATGATTGATAAGACGTGAGCAGCCGCGAATTGATCAAAATTGTTTCACGTGGAAAATATTCATTCTGTTGAGTTTAATTGCGAGTTTACTACTTAATTAACTGCAATATATTTGGACTTTTTATAAGAGATTTTGGGCGACAAAAAGGCGAGACTTGAAAAGCATAAAAAGTGGGTGGGAAATGGAAATGTGTGGTTTGAAAAACTGATTTTTTGGGATGGGAGAAGCCGTCGGCTTCGCGGGTTGGGGTTCGTGGTATCCCACCCTTCGCAAAGTACGCGAAGGATGGGGCACCCGGCACCCGGCCCATAGCCAAGAAAACCACCTACCCGAAAGCTAGTTCAGTTTTTTCCAGGCAGTTTGTCGCAGGCGTTGCTGTAACTTTCGATCGTGCAGGCCTTGCGATACAACTCGACCGCTTTAGGTTTGTTCTGGGGCACTCCATCTCCAGAATCGTAGACTTCGCCGAGAAATAAGCAGCCGTCTGCATTGCCGCTGTCGCAGGCCTTGAGAAACAGCGAAACCGCTTGAGGCATATCTTTCATTATGCCGGTCCAGATCGTTCCTCCAATCCCGTCACGGTAAATCTTGCCAAGCGCAACGCACCCGTTCATAATTCCGCTGTCACACCCTCTACGAATAAGCGCAACCGCTTGAGACGCATCTTTGCTCACGCCTTTACCATCACGGTACATATAGCCAAGAAAAAGGCACCCGCGTATATCTCCGCCGTCACACCCCTTGTGTAAGAACGCAACCGCCCGATCAAAATCCTTCATGACACCTTCAGACGAATACAAATCGCCGAGGGAGGTACACTCGCTCATATTTCCGTTGTTGCAATTCCTGCTATAGATCGCAACCGCACGGCTATACCACGCGGCTGCCTGGGCAGGGTCCTTATCATTTCCCATGACTCCGCCAGTCTCATCCCACATGCCCAAGTGATTGCAGGCGTCTCCGTCTCCTGCATTGCACGCTTTTTGCCACTCGCCGTAAGGGCCAGCCTGCGCGTGCATCAAAGGCATGCCAAGACAAAGAAACACAACTGTTATCAGCGAAATACGCATAGACTGCTTCATCATCTGGTTACCTTTCTTTATTGTGAGTGTTTCGATTCGCGGGTCTCGATGAAGGCTTTGGACAGTGATCAGTGACAAGGCCAGAGGTGGTCAATCGCGGTCGCGGTGGAGTCTTCCGTATTCTGGACGTTAAGCTCCTTGTGGTCTCTTAACCAGGTCAAAACCTTGTCCGTAAGCTCCTTGGTCTCGACGCTATCCGGCGAGCTGCAATGCACGCTCTTGCCATTCATTGTTTGCGCCGCGTATGCGTTAACGCTGGCCTGTACCACCTCGTTTGCGCACACTGCGTAATGCTTGGTGTCGTCGCAAAAGGTCACAAATGCGCCGGTCCTATCCGGTGCGCCACGGGAGGTGTGGCCAGTGGCCACAGATTTCTGACAATTCCAGAGTGCCTTGATCGCCGTTTTGATTCCGTCTTCCGTACTCGTGTCGGCGGTTCCCGGATGTGCCGAGAGCCAGCCGACAATGGCTCTGTCGCCTTCATCGCTTGTAATGCCATCGGGCACCGAGCATGAGAGGGCGTCAAACTGCACAGCTATGATCTTGCTGCTGCAACTCTCCTTCAAGGGAGTGCAGTAGGTGGCGAAGGCTCCGGCTTTCGCGGGAACACCCTGAGCCCGGACTGTACACGGATTCAATGCCGAGGCAGCGAGGAACAGCATCGAGGTCTTGAAACAGATTCGTTTCCACCTTGCCATTATTGTCATCCCCAATCCGATGAATATATCGGATTGGCAAGACAAACACAGCAACATTCAGCATGGAATCACTATTTCGTGTCCGATTCGTCTGATATTCGCTTCACAGCCCTAACTTCTCCCAGAGCGCATCGACTTTGGCTTTGGTGACGCGGTCCATTTCGATCATGGCGGGCCAAGGGCGGTTGAAGCCTTCTGCTTTCCATTTGCGCGTGGCGTCGATGCCCATCTTGGAGCCGTAGTTGGGCAGGCGCGAGGAGTGGTCGAGCGAATCGACGGGGCCGAGAGTGAATTGGATGTCGCGCTCGGGGTCGATGTTATTGGCTACGCGCAGGACGACCTCGGCGACGTTTTGCACGTCGCAGTCTTCGTCCACCACGACGATAACTTTGGTGAACATGGCCTGGCCGAGCGACCAGATGGCGTTCATTACTTTGCGCGCCTGGCCGGGATAGCTCTTGCGAATGGAGACCAGCATCAGGTTGTGAAAGACGGCCTCGACGGGCAGATGAATGTCAACCAGTTCAGGAATCTGCATGCGCATGGCGGGCAGGAAGATGCGCTCGACGGCCTTGCCCATCCATGCGTCTTCCATGGGGGGCTTGCCGACGATGGTGGCGGCGTAGATGGGATTCTTGCGATGGGTGACGCAGGTGAGATGGAAGACCGGATAGTCTTCGGTGAGGGTGTAGAAGCCGGTGTGGTCGCCAAAGGGGCCTTCGCTGCGCAGTTCGCCGAGTTCGACGTAGCCTTCGAGCACGATTTCTGCGTGGGCGGGAACTTGGAGATCGACGGTTTCGCATTGGACGATTTCAACGGGCTTGCCGCGCAGGAAGCCGGCGATGAGATACTCCTCGACCTCGGGGGGTGCAGGGACGATGGCGGCAAAAGTCGTGGCCGGATCAGTGCCGATGGCCACGGCAACTTCGAGGCGAGAGCCTTTCAGATTGCCGAGCGCGACCTGCGGAAGGCCGCCGATGGGGCCGTCGGGGATGGCGACTGCGCCTCCGGCTGATTCGGCCATGGCAGCAACGCGAGCAGTGCGCGGGTCTTCGGTGGCGTTCGTTGCCGCAGCCTGGCGAATTGCCTCGCGATAGTGCTCAGCGGCGACCTTTTGGCGCTGCCAGTGCATGCCGGTGGTTTGGCCGTCGTAAACCTGCATGCGATACATGCCGACATTGCGTTTGCCCGAGCGCGGGTCGCGGGTGACGACGCAGGGGAGGGTGATGAACGGGCCGCCGTCATGGGGCCAGCACTTGAGGATGGGAAAGTAGTTGAGGTCGAAGTGGTCGCGGCGGATATTTTCTTTGCAGGGAGCGTCTTTGGCGCTGACGGTTTTGGGGAAGGCGCTGGAAAGCGCGCTCAACTGCGGCAGCATTTTGAGCTCGAGGAAGCCTTCGGGGGGCTTCACATTCATGAGCGCATGAATCCGCTCGGCGATTTCGTCGAGCCGATCGACGCCGAGAGCCAGAGCCATGCGGCGCTCGCTGCCGAACTGATTGATGAAGACCTTGTGGCCGGGATGACCCTTGATGTTCTCGAAGAGCAGAGCCGGGCCGCCGCTCTTTGATACGCGATCGGTAATCTCGGTGATTTCCAGTTCTGGGGATAGTTCTTCGCTGATGCGCTTCAGTTCGTCGTGCTTTTCGAGGGTTTTGATCCAGTCGCGCAGATCGTCGTAGGCCATGAATTCACTCCTGCTCGGCAGGCGCCGTGCTCAATTCATTAGCTTAACTTGTCGCACGGGATTGAGGGGGCACTCTTTATCGCTGGGTTTGTGGCTGCGTGGATTCGTGGTTTCCCACCCTAGCCGCAAAAACAAATACGCGGCGAGGGTGGAGCACCCGGCTTTGAGAGGATGGGGCATCCACATTGGTAGTACAAAAAGCGATTCAATACTTAGCTGGACTGCGCTGGCGAGGCCGCAGCTACCGCGGCGAGGGGAAATCCAAGGCGCTTCCACTCATCGTAGCCGCCGCGCAAGGGACGCACGCGTTCGATGCCCAGTTTGTGGAGCGTCATGGCGGTTTTGGCGGCGGTGGCATCGTTGGGACAATTGCAGAAGAGCACAACGTCGCGGTCGCGGGGAATCTCATGGTGACGCGCGGTGAGCGTATCAGGCGAGAAAAGAAGAGCGCCGGCTAATGTGAAGGGGTCAGTCACAAGATCGCGCGGATGACGCAAGTCCACGATGTAGACAGGCTCGCCGGCATCGATTTGGCGCTTCAACTCCTCCGGCTCGAGGCGTGCGGCGACAAGCTTCTTGATAATCATGCGACGGCGAACTATGCGCATCACAAGAAAAGCGAGAATTCCGAAAAACAATAATACCCCGGAGAAGCGGCCTGCCGCATCGAGCAGATTGGGGTTGCGGCGGAGCAGATCGCCGAAGAAACGGCCAGCGGTCAACAGCGCCCCGACCCACAATGAGACGCCGATGACATCGAAAAACAGAAAGCTGCCGAGGCTCATTCCGTTCTGGCCCGCAACCGGCGCAGCGAGCAAGGACAAGCCAGGCACGAACTTGGCGATCACAACCGTGATGGCGCGACGGCGGCCGAATGAGTCCTGGGTACGACGAACGCAACTGGTCGGCTCCAGCGATAATTTGCACAGGATACGCATCACATGATGGCCGTAGTGCCGGCCGATGAGGAACCATGAGCTGTCTGCAATGAGCGAGCCTATGAGAGCGGCCAACAGAGCGAGGGGGAAACTGATTTCGTTCTCGGCGGAAAGCGCGCCGGCGGCAAGCAAAACCGGCGTGGCCGGCAACGGAATCCCAAGCTGCTCCACCAGAACCCAGCCGAAGAGTAGCATGTAGCCGTACGTGAGCAGAATGTGTTCCGGCAAAGCCATAGGGGAGGGCCCAATCTTCGCTTACGGGGGAATCAGACCGGCCCGCTTTTGGCTGCCAGAAGGACGCAGACGCGTACCAGAGGGGGTCTCATGTAGTTCGATGATTTTCAAGACCAAATGGCTTCACGCAAAGTGGCTCTACCGGGCGCAGAAAAGGCTGCGCGAAGGCAGCCTTTTCATTTGAATTCGTAAGCTCGAAAGGGTGCCGCGTTACGGCAGATCCTGCTGAGGAAGTGTGCGCGGAATGGCTGCTGCATCCTGCAGACCTTTAGAAGCAAACCAGTTGCTGTCCCAGAGGTTCTGGTAGAACTCGCCGGTCAGCTCAGCGGCGCGAGGGCCAAATGTGGGACGGCCGCCTTCGAGGAAGAAGACCGTGACCAGGCTGCCATGGGGCGAATCGGACCATGCGGCAAACCAACCGTAGCGAGTGCCACTGTCAGAACAGGTGCCTGTCTTGCCAAAGACAGGCAGTTCATGGAAGTTGGCGCGCAGGCGGCGGGCAGTTCCATACTCGACCGCGCCGGCCATGCCATCTTCGATGTCGGGAACGAACTTAGCAATATCGAGTGTCCGCTTCACCTTAGGTTGCAGGGCCGCAGCCTCTTCCGGCGTGGTGGGATGCTGCAGATAGTAAAGAGTTCCGCCGTTGGCGAGGGCGGCCACATAGGCGCCCAGTTGGAGCGGAGTGAGCGAAACACCCTGACCAAAGCTGCACATGCGGCCGACGCCGCCCTGAGAGGCGGGAAGTTCCTGATCGGGATAGACGCCTAGCTGTTCGCCAGCGATGTTGTAGCCGGCCAGTTCGCCGAGACCGAATTGGTTGGCGTAGTGGCGCACGCGCTCAAAGCCAAGTTCGCGACCTAATTCCTCAAAATAGAGGTTGTTGCTCTTGGCCAGCGCCTGCGTCATGTTCATGCGGAACCCGGCCAGCTTGACGGGCGTGTCGGCATTGACGATTCCCTCAGAGAGCGCGGCCATAGCCACGGTGATCTTGATGGTAGAGCACGGTTCGGCACCCGGCGAGAGGGCTAGCTTCTGGTTGACCATGGCCAGGATGCGCCCGTTGGATGGATCGATAACGACAGCCGTGCCATTCATGTCGCCCATGGCGTCGATAACGGCCTGGCGGACCACCGGATCTTCGCCTGCCGTAATGTCGCCCGCAAATATGTCTCCCTTGGCAAAGGAACTGGCGGTAAACCGCTCATAGTAATGATGCCTGCTGCGGCGACCCGTGTATGACACGCGGCGTGCCGTGGCGCCACCTGACGCTCGAGCGGAGGCGTGGTGACCGGAGGTTGCAGGCGCTCGATGGGATGCGCTTGCATGAGCAGCCCCGGCGCGAGTTGTCGTGGACCTTGAGGCCGCAGTCCCAGCCGCGTGATGCGCTGTGCGGTGCGGCTCCGTCAGATGCTGTTCTGTGGCCCTGGAATGGTGCAGCGGACGTTGCGCGTCCAGCGCTGTTGCGACCTGGGCGCTAACGCCGATGCCGATGAGAACCAATGCACTTGCCCAAACACGGAAGAAATTCATTCAGCCCTTTTCCTCTCTCCAGTCGGAGTATCGTGCATCGCGTCCTCGTTGGGCCGCGTACTTCTATTCGTTGAATCTTGATACGCCGCTTACATCGGCATCTCCGCAGACGCCTTACAGTGTTTGACGCCGATGCAGCCAATTCTCATCCAGGCACAGCATCCGGCCTGTGTGATCCCTATCGTCGCAGAATCCATCAGTCGATTTCTTCTACGACTCTTAGAATCAATGAGCGGGCAGCCTGGCATTCGCACAGGTGCCCCCGTATTTATAGAGCTATATAGCACTATACTCTCTCCTCGGATCAACCTGACTAGAATCCGTACTTTGGTAATGGGATAATTGCACGAACGTTACCTCGGAGCTAGCTCTCCATTGATTTTGTTTGGCTTACGCACAGGGCTGAAGCCCGCACGGTCCAAATTGACACATTACCTTCGTTCTAAAACTGAAGCCGGCGCAAGAACGTCGGCTTGTCCAAATCCGGCTGATTCTCTTCGTCGGCTTCGACGAGGAGCGTCGCCGCCGGCTGTGCGCGATAGTCGTCCATAATCGACGGGCTGCGCACGCCACCCGCGAAATCTGACGCATAGTCCCTTGGCAGCAGGGTGTACGCCGGCTCCTCACACAATTCGGCAAACCTCGGCAGCGCCGGCGCGGCTGCCGGTTCCATCTCCTCGTGTTCATAAACCATGGGCGCTTCTACGATTGAAACCGCCGCGTCGGCAGGGCGAGTAGGGTTCGGGGCGGCGGAGAAGAAGGACGACTCTCGCAGTTCCACCACCTTACCGGATTCTTCGACCGTATCCAGCGTCTTTGACTCAACAGCGTCTTCCTGCTCTTCTTCGTCCTGCGAGAGGAAACGCGGTGGCGCGGGCGCCAGCACAGGCTCACGAAACCAGTTGTCTGGGGAGACAAGGGAGATCTTGGTTACCGGCGGCTCTTCCACGGGAATCGAAACCACCGGCGCTTCTTCCACAGTCAACATGCGCGCGCGCCGCTCCGGCATCTGATCGCGGAAGCCGGTAGCGATGACAGTAATCTTGACCTCTTCGCCCATGTTTTCGTCCAGCACCGCGCCGAATATGATGTTAGCGTCAGCATGAGCGGCGGACTGAATCAATGTAGAAGCCTCGTTGACCTCGGAGAGCTTCAGCGAACTGGAGCCGGTAATGTTGATGAGGATGCCGCGCGCACCGTCAATGGCTCCCGCCTCAAGCAACGGCGAGGCCATGGCGGCCTGAGCCGCTTCCACGGCGCGATTTGCGCCCGAGCGGACGGAGGTCCCCATGACCGCGTGGCCCATGCCAGCCATGGTGGTTTTCACGTCGGCAAAGTCACGATTGATGATGCCGGGGATGGTGATGATGTCGCTGATGCCTTGCACGCCTTGGCGCAGCACATCGTCGGCAATGCGGAAGCTCTCAAAGAAGCCGGCGTCCTTGGCCACGTCCAGGAGCTTCTCATTGGGAATCACGATCATGGTGTCAACGCATTCGAGCAACTCTTTGAGGCCTTGTTCGGCCTGCTGCTGGCGGCGCTTGCCCTCGAAAGCAAAGGGGCGTGTTACGACAGCCACGGTCAGAATGCCGAGTTCGCTTGCCAAGGAGGCGATTACTGGCGCTGCGCCGGTGCCTGTGCCGCCGCCGAGCCCTGCGGTAACAAAGACCATGTCAGCGCCTTCGAGAGCTTCAATGATTTTGCCAGAGTCTTCGAGCGCGGCCAGCCGGCCTACATCGGGATTGGCCCCCGCGCCCAGCCCGGAGGTAAGCCGGACGCCGAGTTGCAGCTTGACGGGAGCATGCGAGACCTTGAGCGCCTGCACGTCGGTGTTCGCTGTGATGAACTCGACGCCTGCCATGCGGGCCTGAATCATGCGATTGACGGCATTGCCGCCGCCGCCGCCCACGCCGATGACTTTGATGCGTGCTCCGCGCACGCCCTCGTCGTGATACTGAATGCGCATCTCTCCGGCTTCATTTCTTGGCTGTTCCATTTGGGCCTCGGCCTCCTGATTGCCACGTTGAACAAAAACGTTAAAAGCTCGCTGCAAAGATGGAGCGCAGTTTCGTGCGCAAAGTGTTGCTCTCTGCCGCGCGGCTTGCTCGGGTGCGGCGGGCATAGAGGATCATGCCGATGGCCGCGGAAAAACCGGGATGAACCAGTTCGCCAGGCATCTGCGACAGCCGGACGGGAAGTCCGGTACGCGCTGGAACGCGCAACTGACTTTCGGTAACGTCTAACATGCCGGGCAGCATGGCCCCGCCGCCAGTGAGCACACAGCCTGCGCCCAATGCCTCCATCACTCCGCCCTGGCGCAAATTCTCTTTTACAAATTGCATCAGCTCGCAGGCACGCGGCTCGAGAATTTCGGCAACCCTGCGCAGACGCAACATCTGCGGCTGGGGATTGGCAATCTCGATCTCGGCGTCCATCGGCACGTCTGTTACGACGGCGTCCCCGTATATGCACTTCAGTTGCTCGGCCTGGGCTATGGGCATTCCCAGGCCTATAGCCAGATCGTTGGTAAAGTGCTGGCCGCCGATCCGGACGGAGCCTGTATGCACAACCGCGCCCTCGAAAAACACCACCAGATCGCTGGAGTGGCAGCCTATGTCGAGCAGGCAGACGCCCAGTTCCCGCTCGTCGGCCGAGAGCGTGGCCTCGGCCCCGGCTACCGACTCGAGCGCTGCCTCAGTCACTTCAAGCCCGGCTCGATTGGCGCAGGTCACCGTGCTTTGCAGCGCGCTGGCGGAGCAGGTGGCGATATGCAGATCCACTTCAAGCTTTTTGCCAATCATGCCCACCGGATCAAAGATGCCCGGCTGATCGTCGAGGATGAACTGGCGGCGCAACAGGTGAAGAATTTCGCGGTCTGGAGGTCTTTCCACGGCGCGCGCTCGCGCGACGACACTAAGTACATCCTCGTTGTCAATTTCACGCGGACGGCCACCCATCTCAATTCCGCCATTTGTGTTGAGTCCACGAATGTGCGGCCCACCCACGCCCACCACACACTCACTGATGTTGGCGCGGGCTGTAAACTCGGCCTGCTTGATCGCAGCTTCGACCGCTTTGGCTGCAGGGGCAAGATCGGCGATGAGCCCTTTGCGCATGCCCGCCGACTCCACCATGCCGTGCCCGCGATAGCGCAGCGCGTCGTCATACAGTTCCACCGCCAGCACGCGGGTCCATGCGCTGCCGATGTCCAGCGTCACGATCAAATTGTCCTGATTCCTACTCATCGCGCTCACTGACCCATCCCGGCAGGCGCTGCCGAATGATTGGTTGGGGCGGTCTTTTGCCTGTTCAAGCTGAGCGCGGCGCGTCTGGCATCCGCGCGCTTCTTTTCGTTCGCTTTGGCCTTGACGGCCTTGACCTTTGCAGCTTTGCTCTTCGCGGCTGCTGTCTTTGGCTTCGCTGAACCATTGGCGACCGGCTTTGCACCCGGCTTGCCCGGCTTCAATTTGGCGGCAGATCGGGACGACTTGGTCAGCGATTTTTGGCTAAGCGCTTTCGTCCCGGAGGCATGTTTTGCAGGAGCTTTACCCGCATCATTTCCGTGATCAGCAGCCGTAAGAGACGGTTGCTTCTCTTGCGCCGCATTCGCCGCCGTTTGCTCGTCGGCCGCCGCTTGCGCCACGTCAGTGCCGGCGGCCATCTCCAGCACTACCTGCTGGGTGTAGCGCAGATCAACGGCCGCTAACCTCGGGTACTGCTGACGCCATTCGGCAATGTGCGCCTTGTAGCGCTCGTAACGCTCGATAAACTGGTCCTGACCGAAGTGCAGCAGAGTGGTGTCGTCCTGCATGATTACGCGGGCATCTTCGGGATCGGTCAGATCGACCTCAGATATCTGCGTGGAGAGTTTTTGACCACTGGCGTCCAGGTCGGCCAGCAAGCGCTGATAGACTGCCATGCGCGCCTTGCGAGCAGGCAATGGGTCATTGGCACCGATTCCCGTGACCACCGGGAACGAGTAATGGTGCTGGGCCATCATGGCGGCCGGCATGGTGAGAAGAATCCCATTGGCGTCAACCAGGCCGATCTGTTGCCCTTGGCGGGTAAAGGCCACCGGCTGGCGCTCCACTACCGTGACGTGAATCTGGTCAGGGAGCAGGCGCATCACCGTGGCGCTTTGGATCCAGGGAATTTCTTCCAGTTGCCGGCGCCGTTCGCTCAGGGGAACGAAAAAGATGTTGCGCCCGATGTCTTCGCCGAAGACCGGCAGCATCTCAGCGCGGCTGACTTCGGTTAGCCCCGTGGCTTTGATATTGCTTGCCCCTTCGATGCGGAAGCGCCCGTCGCGGCCCAGCCAGGTTTTGAGAAGGTAAGCTGATGTGCCGAGGGTGCCCAGAATGGCCAGAACAGCCAACAACAACAGCACGCGGCCGGCCGTACTTGCAGGACGCCACCAGTGGCTGCGCTGCGAGTCCTTTTTCGACGAGCCCCCATGTGGCCAATCGCCGCTTGGGCCCGGGCGCGAGGGATCATCGCCGTCTGGGTCTTCCATTTCCGGTACCATGCCAGCCTGTGAGCGCCCTGAAGGAGGCGCAACCTGCTGCACGCGCCGGAAGCGGGGCTCCGCGGGCGTTTCGTCTTCCCATGCGAGGGAACGGGTTCTGTTACTGCTTAGTGTCGTCACGCCTGAGCAAGGTCGTGAGAGTCGCCAGATTTCACTATAACCTTCGGTACACCAGCTTTTTGGGATAGGACACCAAGGGGAACCCGTATTGTTACGGGTGAAGCCGAGGGGAAACGTGACAATTTTGTCTCGGCGGTTCTGTCACTTCTTTTCAAATGCAGCCAGAATCTGCGGGCCCAACTGGCTGACATTGCCGGCACCGAGGGTAAGGATCAGGTCGCCTTTTTCGGTCTGGGCGGCAACCGCAGCTACGGCGGCGGGGAAATCCGCGGCGTACTGGACACGCGGGCCTTCAATCTTTGCGGCCAATCGCTCGGCGGTCACTCCGGGGATTGGCTGCTCGCTGGCAGCGTAGATGGGCAGCACGATGACCGTGTCAGCATCTGTGAATGCACCAACGAACTGGTCCATGAGATCGAGCGTTCGGGAGAAGCGATGCGGCTGGAAGACGACATGGATCTTTCCGTAACCACATTCGCGGGCAGCGGCCAGGGTGGCGCGAATCTCTGTGGGGTGGTGGCCGTAGTCGTCCACGACAGTGACGCCGCGCGCAGTGCCGCGCAACTGGAAGCGCCGGTCCACTCCGCGAAAGTGGCTCAGCCCCTCGGCGATTTTCCCTGGATCTATCCCTAGCTGGTGGGCGATAGCCACCGCTGCCGTGGCGTTGAGTATGTTGTGGTGGCCGGGCACATGCAATTCAAAAGGCCCGAGCTGTTCGTGAGCGGTCACCACCTGGAAACGGGCAAAACTTCCCTGCCCTGCCGCAAAGCTGTCCTTTTTTGCATCGAGAAACTCGAGACGGTAATCGGCATCGGCAGCAACACCATAGGTGAAGACGCGGCGTTGCGCGCGAGGCAGGATGGCGGCCAGCAGCGCATTATCCACGCAGGCGGTCACCGCGCCGTAGAACGGCAGCTTGTCAATGAATGTGAGAAAGGCATGCTCGACGTCTGCCATGTCGCGGTAACAGTCCATATGCTCGCGGTCGAGATTTGTGACTACGGCCAGGATCGGCGAAAGCTTGAGAAAGGAACGGTCGCTCTCATCGGCTTCAGCGACGAGGTACTGCGAGCTGCCGAGCTTGGCGTTGGAGCCGAGGGCGTCCACGCGCCCGCCGACCACGACCGTCGGGTCCAGCCCGCCGGCGGCCAGAACCGAAGCCACCATGGAAGTGGTCGTCGTTTTGCCGTGCATTCCGGCGATGGCGATGCCGTACTTCAAACGCATCAACTCAGCCAGCATCTCGGCGCGCTGAATGACGGGGATCTTGTGAGCGCGCGCCTCCAGCACTTCGGGGTTGCTCGGGGAGACGGCGGAGCTGGTGACTACGACCGTGGCACCGGCAATGTTGGCGGCGTTGTGGCCCTCGTAGATGGTGGCGCCCAATTGAGCGAGGCGATCGGTGACAGGGCCACGGCGCAGATCTGAACCAGAAACCTTCATATCGAGATTGAGCAGAATCTCGGCGATGCCGCTCATGCCGATGCCGCCGATGCCGATGAAGTGCGCGTGCTGAGAGGTAGTAAACATAGAGGTTGAAACTTTACTTTAACATTTGCGAGGGCCTGGCATAGATGATGCTCTGTTCGAAATAGGTTGGAGTTCGTGGTATCCCACCCATTCCGCGATAAGACTGCGGAATGGATGGGGCACCTGGCGTCCATTTAGAGAATACCGAGTATGCGTCCGCTGATTCAGAAAGTGCTCCACCGCCGACGAAGATCCTCTTCGGGGGTCGAGTTATCAACCCCAATTTTCGCAAAAGTTGCGGAGGTTTATTTTTCATCGTGGGCGCAACCTTTCTCCGCGTTCGCTGTTGAACATGACATAAGCGGCGTAACCGAGAGGCAGCAAGAGCCAAGCCTCAATCGGAAAGATGCCGAGCCGGAGTTACAGATTGATGCCGGCAGGGACGGAGGAGTTATGAGCAGCATGAGAAATTGGATGCTTGGAGCAGCTATAGTGGCCGCCGGATTGGGCGCGGGAGCAACAACAGCCCAGGCTGCCGAGTTTGGAGTTTACGTGCGCGGGCCGGTGGCCCCCGTGGCTTATGTCGCGCCCTGTCCCGGACCGGGTTACTTCTGGGTAGGCGGTTACCGAGCTCATGGCTATTGGTATCCGGGACGCTGGGAGTTCCGAGGTGTGCGGGGCGGCGGACCGGTTGTTCGGTTCGGCGGCCGATACTATGGTCGGTACCACAGGTAAGCTTGCTTTCCTGTTGGATGGCGCGCGGCCTCTCCTGGTTGGAGAGGCCGCGCTGTTTTGATGGGCGTTCTCAAGGTTATTGCGGTGAAGGTTGAGTGCCTTAGAAGCTTCTTCGGGCCTACTCGGGAAGCGTGTAATCAAAATCGTAGCTGTGCTGCCCCTTGTCAACGTGAATCGTAAAAATCCCCGCGATCCCCTTCAACTCCCCAGTTCCGGAGCCGGGAACGACAACCACCGTCATCTTCGCCCCATTCTGGTCCATTGTGGCCGAGTGCTGCAGAGCAAAGCTGCCATGCCTTCCGCCGAGAACGCCGGTGACAATCTCAATGGCAACATACCCGGCCATCCCCTGCTTCGGATCGCCGCCTGAGATCATCTCGCCCTTGGTTGTGGCTTCCAGATCGCCGTGGATCTGCTTATCGATGGAGAAACGGCCAAGCCCCTCGGCCGGCGGCGGAGTGAGCGGCTGAACATTCACCGTGAACGTACCACGCGCATGATGAGTCACAGGAGTCTCCTTTTGCTGGGCGAGCGCAAACAGCGAAAGCAACGCGATGGAAGCGGCGGCCGTGATCAATCGGAGCATACAACAGGATTCTACAACGGCTCGATAAGGAGGTAGCGCTGGAGCTAGCTGGCCACCAGCGTCGGATGCTGGCGGCGAGTGAGCAGAGGCAACACCTGCGCCTGAGCCTCTTCAACCGTGAGCCCGTACTTCGAGCGCAGGTCGTCCACCTTGCCGTGCTCGATGAAATTGTCAGGCCAGCCAATGAGGACGACCGGGACCGCGCTGCCAAGTTCGGCAAGGGCTTCGATGACAGCGGAGCCGAAGCCGCCCATCTTCACGTGATCCTCGAAGGTGACAAAAGCTGCCACGCGGCCAGCGTACTCGGCAAGCATTTCGCGGTCCAGCGGCTTGATGAAGCGGGGATTGATGACCGCGGCGGAGTAGCCGTCGCGCTCCAAACGAGCGGCCAGCTCCGCAGCCAGGGGCATGATGTTCCCCAGGCCGAGAATCGCCACGTCAGAGCCGTCTTTGAGCACTTCGGCCTTGCCGACGGAAATCAATTCCGGCTCGCGCTTGCGCGCCGTGCCAGGGCCAACACCGCGCGGGTAGCGGATGGCGCTCGGTCCCGGAAGCTGGAATGCGGTCATCATCATGTCGGCTAGCTCGTCCTCATCCTTGGGAGCCATCAGGACCAGACCCGGAACACTGCGCAGGTAGGCGATGTCGAAGAGGCCGTGATGCGTAGGACCATCGTCGCCGGAAAGCCCGGCGCGGTCCATGCAGAAGAGTACGGGCAGCTTTTGCAGGGCCACGTCGTGAATGATGGGGTCGACGGAGCGCTGCAGGAAGGTCGAGTAAATAGCGCAGACGGGCCGGAAGCCGCGCGTGGCCATTCCGGCGGCGAAGACCACCGCATGACCTTCGGCGATGCCCACGTCAAAATAGCGCTTAGGGTGATGCGGACGGAAGAGATCGAGTCCGGTGCCGCTGGGCATGGCGGCCGTGATGGCCACAATCCGTTCGTCCTTGTCAGCCAGTTGCGTCAGCACAGTTGCGAAGGTCTCGGCGTAAGTGAGCTGGCCGGCCGGCTTGGTTTCGCCGGTCTCCGGGTCATAAGGGCCGAGGCCGTGAAACTTCTTTTGCTTGTCCAGCGCCGGCTGATAGCCGCGTCCCTTTTGCGTCAGGACGTGGAGCAGCACGGGGTGGTCCTCCGCCTTGAGAAACTTGAAAGTCTCCACGAGCAGGGGAATGTTATGCCCGTCAAGTGGGCCGTAGTAATGCAGGCCAAACTCCTCGAAGAGGATGGAGGGCCATAACATGCTCTTGGCGGCCTCTTCCGCGCGGCGCGTCATTTCGATGGCCGTCTTGCCGCCGATTTTCTCGATGATGCGGTGGGCCTGGTCGTGAAGACTCTTGTAATGTTCGTTGGTGACGATTCTGTGAAAGTAGCGGGCGATGGCGCCGACATTGCGGTCGATCGACCACTCATTGTCGTTGAGCACCACGATCAGGCGCTTGGTCTGGTCGGGGATATTGTTGAGAGCCTCGAAGGTTATCCCGTTAGTAAAAGCTCCGTCGCCGGCAACAGCGATTACGTGTTCCTTGCCGCCAGCCAGATCGCGCGCCACAGCCATGCCCAGCGCGGCAGAGAGGGCCGTGCCCGCGTGCCCCGCGCCGTAGCAGTCGTGCTCGCTTTCGGTGCGCAGCATGAAGCCGTTGAGACCGCCCGGCTGGCGGATCGTATCCATGCGGTCCAGACGCCCGGTGAGCATTTTATGGATGTATGCCTGGTGGCTGACGTCGAATAGCAGCTTGTCTTCGGGAGTGTTGAATACCGTGTGCAGTGCAAGGGTGAGCTCGACCACTCCCAGGTTCGGCCCCAGGTGGCCGCCGGTCTTGGAGAGCGTCTGAATCAGGAACTCGCGAATCTCCTCGGCCAGCTCCGCCATCTGCGCGAAGTTCAGGCGCTTCAGATCGGCGGGCGAGTGAATTGATTCCAGCAGTGTTCCCATGGTTTTCCCTCCTCCGAAAAAGGCCTGGCAGACAAGTAAAAAAGCCCCAACACGCCGGGGCCGTCGAAAGCAACGTTGCTAACAGACAGTATACCAACCAAGCGGATTCGGGCGCTGAAGGGTTAGACGCTGCAGGAGGGGCGACTGGTAGGCCGGGATTTTGCCCGGCATTGGGATGGGGAAGAAATGCGCTTTCGTCACTGGGTACGCGTATTTTAACTTGACGTACCCAATGCCTTATGAAAAACTTTGGGCGAATTGTGGAGGTGCAACCTGAATGCATTGAAATGTTTAGCCGTTTCGCTTGTTATAGGACTGGCCCTCTTCCCTGTGCAAGCTGCCTCACAGCCTTCGCCGCAGCCCCCGAACATGATGGATATGCTCAATAAAGAGGCAAAGGCCAACGATATTGCTGGGATTCATGCATACAGCCAGGACTTGGTTCGAATGCTTGTGGGCAATAGCGCTGGTCCAGCGACCGCAGCCTCCCTAACGGATCGGCTAGCGCGGGCGGAGTTCATGGCGCGGAATGGAAAACGCAAGCTCATCCCCGAAGCAGATATTGCGCAAGCATTCAACGCGTTGATGACGGAAATCGGAGCGCCAAACTCCTTGGCTGCGAACATAGATGCAGTTCATAGCAATCGAATCGCGTTCGAAAGCTCCTTGCCCGCAATGATTTCTCAGAAGGAGAACGGTAATTACTGTAATCCAGGCGAGGCGGTTTTTGTTCTTGAAATGATGATTGAAAATGTAGGCAGACCCCTCGCGCCAACTCCGGATTCTGCTCCCAAAACTTTCGTTGCAGCAATCAATCCGCCAGTCCGTGTGCGCTTAGAACAATTCTCTGCAAACCATTCTCGCTCTGAAGTCACAGAGATTTTTAATCGTTTGTTCAACGTTTTCCGGATCTGAAATCTGAATCGGAGCAACCAATGAACTATCGACGCTATATCGTCCTGTGTATGTTCCTTTCCTCGCTTCTTGCACTTAACGGATGTAAACTTTTGTCCCCTTCCCCGGCAGGAGGGTTTGCAGTATCGACAGCTGAGCGGACTCAGTTTGCAAGCGGGTTGCTCTCGCCGCCCCGGTTCATACCAGGCGCATTCGTCTCAGGGGTATTTACCGGGACAATTGGAAATGAGACGCCTTATGGGACGGTGCAATCATATAGCGGATATGAAGGATATGCGAATAGCCTCGGGCAAGACCAGGGATGCAACGAGCCAACTGATTATCAGCTGAGCAATAACTACTATTGGGTTTGCTATGGCGAGGCACCCGCATATTGGACGATTGATTATCAACTGAATTTTTATTGTGGGGACAAAAATTTACAATATGCATATATAAGTAATGAGCCATCCAACTCATATTGGACATATCAGATTCTGAATGAAGAGGTAGCTCTAACAAGTGGTGCAGAAGGCGATTGCCTAACAAATGATATTCCGCCCGCGTCAACGAGGTTCGCTATCCTTGGACAGCTTCCGCAGACATTGACATTGACAGGGAGGGCACCTTTTATAACGACATATGGTATGCCAGAGCTGTTTGTTTACGACGGCACCGCGACTTTGGTAGCCTCCGAAACAGCAACGAGTGTGAGTAGCGATGGCACGCAAGCGACGTTTCCTTTTCCGTCTTCTCTTCAACAGAACGGATATTCAGTGGCCGTGGCGAACCAAACAAGCAGCGCCCCGGGGATTTCTGCTGTCGGTACAAACTATCTTTCCATCGCGCAAAGCACGACAATACCAGGCAATCCTTTTGGCGTGTCTGTGGGCGCGCAAACGGATACATACGAATATGAAGACAGATGCGATAGGGGCGACGTCGGGACGAGTGGGTCGTCGTATTTCACGTTCCCTGTTGTTTCCTTGTATTCGACAAATCAGGTTCTCATCGATGGAACGCCGGTCAGTGTTGGCGCGAATCCGACTGCTGTCGCGGCTTATCAGTCTGGATCGATCAATGTGAGATCCAGCGACGATTGCGATAGAGATAGTGATGTCTATTCAGGAACCACCCGCGCGGTCGTCGCGAATTCTGGAAGCAACACCATCAGCATCCTCGACATCGTCAACGACGTGGCACTGTCCACGATTACAGTCGGGAATCAACCGGTGGCCCTTGCCGTTTCGTCCGATGGCAGCACCGCCTATGTGGCCAACTACACGGATGGCACCGTCACTCAAGTAAACCTGACAGCCGGGACAGTAACAGCGACAATTGCCGTAGGTGCGCAGCCAACCTCTGTTGCACTGACGTCTGCCGGTACCCTGTGGGTTGGCGGTGCAGGTTTCCTCACCGGGATCAATACGCAGACCATGAGCGTTATTGCGACGCAGCCGGTCACCGGAAAATCGATTATTGCCCTTGGATACAGCGATTCAGTGACCCAATTAGTTGCAACAACTGTCGACACGAGCGGAAATGTGTATGCGGACGAGATCAATCCCAGCACCGTCCAGACAGGCGGCGTCTACGCCCCAGTCGCATCGAATATGGTATCGAGCGTAGGAACGTATGGAACGGTTCGAGCCTATACGGCAACTCTCGCGAGCGGGAGGCGCGGGGGCGGGAATCTGTTAAACATAAACCAGGTCGGCGCACCACCGTTAGTCATACAGGACGGATGGGCGGTGGTCACAGCCACGCCGACAGGGTTCACCATCACGGATATTACAGGGAAGATTGTACTCGTATCGGAGACGACGCCGTCGCCTGTCACAGCCATCGCAGTCGATTCCAGCGCCATGTCGCATACCTTGTAATGCCGGACTCCAACATTCTTTTGACCGTGCCACTGCCAGGAACAAACTAGGAAGTAACGGCGCACTCATCTTCGCACACACTCGAACCCCTCGTTGTAGGATGGGCAGATAGACCTTTATGAGTCGTGGGAGGGCCGAAAGATGGCTGGAAGCTGGAGAGTTTTTCTTTGTGCGGCGGTGCTGGCCGCGGGGTTGGGGTTGGCTCCGCAGTTGGCTCAGGGGCAGTTGGCGTTCCCGGATGCGAACGCGCAGGCTGCGCCTAATCCGCTGACAGATGCAACGATGAACCCAGGCAAGATACTGCTCTTCGATTTGGAGGCGCGGTTTGCCAAAGACGTGCTGGCGCGCGGGGGAGCGGCCTTTGCCGATTGGTTTGCCGCAGACGGCGTGGCGCTTGGCAACGGGGCCGCGCCGCTGATTGGCCGTGTGGCGATTCAGAAATCTGCCAACTGGGATCCCAAGGTCTATCAACTGACGTGGACGCCAACCGATGCCCAGATGGGGCCATCCGGAGACATGGGCTACACATGGGGCCACTTCGAGGGCCACAGCAAGGACGTGAACGGAAATCCCGTGACCGTCACCGGGCGGTATATCACCATCTGGCGGAAGCAGGCGGACGGGAACTGGAAGGTGACGCTGGATGCGGGCGCTAATGAGCCAGTCGCCGCAGGGGATTGCTGCAAGCTGCCGCCGGGGGAAAGATAGGGACTAGGGAATAGGGACTTGAGCAGTTGAGATTCGCAGTTTTCCACCCTTTTCGCAAAGGGCGCGAAAAGGATGGGGCACCGGACGAAATGTATTGAGCAGAGGAAACGCAATGTTCGACGCGGAAAGCTTCCTGAATATTTTCAGGGTTCGGAGCGTACGGAGCCGACTGTTGTTCACGCTGTTCATGCTGGCCGTATACCGGCTTGGTCGTTACATCCCGATCCCAGGCGTTGATATCCGCGTGTGGGACTCCCTTTGGAGCGGAACTTCGAATTCGGCGCTCGGGTTTATCGATACGATTGCCGCCGGGAATATCAAAAGCCTATCGATTTTTGCTCTCGGTGGACTTGCCAGTATTCAAGCGAGCCTCATCGTACTGATGGGCACGCTAGTGCATCCCAGGCTCAGGAGAGCGCGTGTTGAAGGCGAACTCGGCCGTCGCAAGATTGCTCACTGGAACCTTTGGGTAGCTGTCGTCCTAACCTTTTTATTCTCCTTGTGGGCTAGTCAGCGACTCATCTTCGCGCACCCCGGTGTCGTTATCGTTTCCAAATTCAATTTCGTGGTCATGGCTACCATTTCTCTGACCGCCGGGTCGGCACTAATCTCTTGGATAAGCGAACAAATTACCGAGCGCGGAATTGGTGACGGATCTTCAATGCTTATCTTCATGGGAATCGTCACAAAGTTACCGGAAGCCATCGCAACCATATATGGCAAACTAGCTGACACGCACGCATGGAGCTTGATTACGCTGTTTTTCGTCATCGCGGTGATAGTGGTTAGCATTATGCTCATCGTCTTGGTGCAGCGATCTGAACGGCGGATACCAATCCAATCAGAAAAAAGGATAGTGGGTCGCAGGATGATGGGCGGTCAATCTCCCCATATGCCCCTCGCCATAAACCCGGGAGGAGCCAAACTTATGATCGTCGCCTTAGTGCTCATGACGTCCCCGATGGCGTTGATCGAGCTGTTTGGGACAGTTCGGAGTAAATGGATGATGTCCGCCCTCGAAGCCACCCAGGCCGGCGAGCCCCTCTATTACTTGCTCCTGCCAGTCCTTCTCATTATTCTCAGTCTTCTGTATGTTTGGAGCCTTTTCAACCCAAAAGAATTTGCAGAGGATCTGATCAAGCGCGGAAACTTCATCCCAGGTATCAGGCCGGGGCTTAGAACCGAGGAGTTCATCGGAAATATTGTGACCAGGATTGCGTTTGTCGGCGGCATCTATCTCGCACTCCTCTGCGTAGTTCCTGATTTTTTGTTCTGGGGCATAAGAATGCAACACGTGCCCGTGGTTGGTGACTGGATCGATGGCGCGCTGCTATCTTCCCACGTGCGATGGATGGCGACCGGCCTGGGGGTGCACGTCTATTTCTGCGGCGAAATGGCGCTGGTTGCAACGATGATCGCAATGGATTTCGTGGACCGAATCGAGGCCTTGCTCATCATGAGACATTTCGAGGGTTTTGCGCTGCGCTCTGGGCACGACTGATCGGTGAACAAACATTGCAGTTTCGAGCCGCTTCAGTCCCGTTTTGAGCACATATTGCTCCCAAAGAAGCGCGTTCTTGACGCTAAATTGCCACTTCAATACGCCCTCAAATCCACTATGGCATTAAGAATCGTCTCTGGCTGGGGCAGGGTGGCGTCTTCCAGAATCGGCTGGTAGGCGACGAAGGTGTCGAGAGCGCCGACGCGGCGGACCGGGGCGTCGAGATAGTCAAACAATTCATCTCCGATGCGGGCAGCGATCTCCGCGCCGTAACCCCAACTGAGCATGTCCTCGTGGGCCACGATTACGCGGCTGGTCTTTTTGACCGACTCGGCGATGGCCTCCCAGTCATAGGGATTCAGTGTCCGCAGGTCGATGATTTCCGTATCGATGTTGTGCTCTCGCTTGGCGCGTTCGGCGGCCTGCAAAGAGCGCGGTACTAGAGCGCCATAGGTAATAAGCGTGAGGTCAGCGCCGGCACGCACGATTCTCGCCTTTCCGAAGGGGATGGCGAACTCCGGGCCGGGATAAGGCGCGCGATCGTGCGTCTCGCGATAGAGGCGTTTGTGCTCGAGAAAGAGCACCGGGTCGTCGCAGCGAATGGCGGTGCGCAGCAGGCCGTTGGCGTCGAGCGCGTTTGAGGGAAAGACGACGCGCAGGCCGGGAATGTGCGTGAACAAACTCTCTCCGGATTGCGAGTGATAGATTGCGCCGCCGGTCAGGTAGCCGCCGATGGGCACGCGCAGCACTAACGGGCAGGCCCACTGGCCGTTGGAGCGCCAGCGCATCAGCGCCAGTTCATTGTGAATCTGGTGAAATGCGGGCCAGATGTAATCGAAAAACTGGATCTCGGCCACAGGCTTCATGCCGCGCACTGCGTAGCCGATGGCTCGGCCGACGATGTTAGCTTCGGCCAACGGCGAGTTGAAGACCCGGTCGGAGCCGAACTCGGATTGCAGGCCGGCGGTGAGCTTGAAAACGCCGCCCTTCCCCTTGACCTCGGCCAGGGCAGCTTCGCGACTGGCGTCAGCCACGTCCTGACCGAAGACGACGATGCGGGGATCGCGCCGCATTTCATCGTGGAGGCAGGCGTTGATGAGGTCTGCCATAGTGCGCGGCTCGACGCTCGGAGCGCTGCCAGCCTTGCCTCCCGCCATTGTTCCCGGAGCGGCCGCGACCTCAGTGGCAAAGGTTGAACTGGTGGGGTCTAGATCTTCGGAGCAAACGTGGTGGGTAACTCCCTCGACCACGGGCAGGGGCGCTTGAAGTGCGAGTTCAGCGGCCTCGGCGACTTCCTGGTCCAGCGACTGCTCCAATGCGGTGATTTCTTCGGCGGTCAGGATGCCTTCGCGCAGCAGGCGCATCTGCATCTTGGCTAATGGGTCGCGGAGCGCGTCGGCCTCGCGCTCAGCCTGAGTGCGGTAGAGGCGGTCGTCGTCAGAGAGCGAATGTGAGTAAGCGCGCACGCAGTGTCCGTGGACAAAGGCGGGCCCGCGGCCGGAGCGGCAGTATGCCACAGCGGCTTGAAAGGCATGGAAACTGGCCTCTGCATCGGTTCCGTCCACTTCGACAAAGTGGAAGTTGGGAAAATTGGCCACGAGGCGGGAGATGTTGCCGCCCGGCATACTCACCTCAACCGGCGTGCTGATGGCGTAGCCGTTGTCTTGCACGCAGAAAATTACGGGCAACTTCTTGTTGGAGGCGGTGTTCATCGCCTCCCAGAACTCTCCCTGAGAGGTTGAACCCTCGCCCACCGAGGCATAGGCCACCTCATCGCCATGGAAGGTCACGTCGCGGAAGGCACGGTAATCACCCACAGCAGAGGCTGCTGCCTCGGGATGCTCGCTGAAATAGCGGCCAGCCTCAGCGCAACCCACGGCGTGAAGAAGCTGGGTACTAGTAGAGGCAGAGACGCTCACAATATTCAGCGCGCGGCTGCCATAGTGTGCTGGCATCTGGCGTCCGCCACTGGCTGGGTCGGTGGCCGCACCCACAGCCTGCAGCAGCATGTCTGCCGGCGTAAAACCCAGCGTCAGGCACAGCGCACGATCGCGATAGTAAGGGAAAAACCAGTCGTAACCGGGACGCAGGGCCAGCGCCGCACCCACCCCCAGCGCCTCGTGACCGGCGCCGGAGATCTGAAAGTAGATCTTCTGCTGCCGTTTGAGCAGTATCTCGCGGTCGTCCACGCGGCGGGAAAGAAGCATCAGCCGGTAGATTTCAACCAATTGCCGAGGACCGAGGCTGCCGGCGCCTGCCGACACTGACTCCCGGACGCTGGAAGCTACCAGTTCCATTTCCTTTACTCCTCAAAAAGCCTGTTTTATCACTAGCGGGGAAATTCAACTTACATCCATGATTGTAACAACCTGAACGCTTCTGGCAATCTAATCTAGAAACAGGAGTTTCCTCATGCATCCCTTTTGTTTAGCGGCAAGGACGGGCATTTTCGCGGAGGAGCGGTTTCTGGGCAAAGTGCTGGACGAATGGGCCGTGGATGCTCAGGAATTCATCCACACCAAGCTGCCGCACCTGCTTGTCATTGCAATCATCGCCTTTATTCTCACACGGCTGCTGCGTCTGTTGACGGCCAGAATGATTCACGTGGCTGAGCAGCACGCGGCTGAGCCGGCCCGTGTCTCGCAGGTGAAGACTCTCTCCGGGGTGATTCACGCGACGGGCCTGGCAATCATCGGGTTAATTGCCGGATTACAGATCTTGGACGCCTTCGGGGTTAATCTTGCCCCGCTACTGGCCTCAGCCGGAGTGGCCGGAGTGGCTATCGGCCTGGCCGCGCAGAATATTGTTCGCGATATGCTCAACGGTATGCTGATCCTTGTCGAAGACCAATTCAGCGTAGGAGACACGGTGCGCCTGGCGGGTATGACTGGAACTGTGGAAGCGATGACCCTCCGTAAAACCACGGTCCGCGACAGCGATGGGACGCTGTACATTATTCCCAATTCGCAGATCACCGCCGTGGCCAACCTGAGCGTGGGTTACTCGGTGGCCACCGTCAACGTGAGCGTGGATTATTCCGCCAACCCCGACAAGGTGCTGGAGTTGTTGAAGAGCATTGCTATGGAGATCCGCAATAGCGCGGAGTTCAGGGCGGTTTTTGTGGACGACCCCCAAATTCTGGGTGTGGATGCAATCAAAGGCTCGGAGCTGATTTTCCCGGTGGTCTTCAAGACGCTGGCCACGCAGCAATACGCCCCTGTGCGAGAGTTTCGCCGCCGTGTTCGGCTGGCGCTCGAAAAGCAGGCACTGCTTCCCGGCGACCCCAACCGCATATTCAGGTTGAATGAAGATTTGGGAGCAGGGACAAAAAGCCAAGAACCAGGGACTAGGGACTAGGAGGCAGCAAGTCGCTGCATCGAAAGTCTGCGGGCTAGTAATGGTCTGCGAAGACCCTTCAAGAAGTAGAGATATTACTTATGACTTCAGTTCCCTGTCCCATGCTCCCTATTTCCTTTTTATTGCGGCATGTTTACAGGAGGGTCTCAAGCGATTGCTGGTGAGAATCCGGGGAGCCCGTTTGGCGGAAGACAACTCTATTGCGGCCTGCGGCCTTGGCAGCATACAAAGCCTCATCGGCAATCGCAAGCAGCGACTCGACAGTTGCGGGATTATTGGATGGTTCGAAGACGGTCGCGCCCATACTGCAGTTGAGCGTAAACTCGGAGCCGCGCGCGCTGACCGCCAGGTTGGAGATCGAGTTCTGAAGGCTAACCAATCTCTGCTCGACAGCCTCGCGCGGTACTTCAGTCAAAACCAGCAGAAACTCTTCGCCGCCGTACCGGCCGGCACGATCGTAGGGACGGATGGCGGCTCCTACCGCGGCGGCAAACCAGCGCAGCGCCTCATCGCCTGCCAGGTGCCCGTAGTGATCGTTAATGCGCTTGAAGTGGTCCAGATCGATCAGTGCTACAACCACAGTACGTTTTTCCCGTAGAACACGATCCATTTCCGCTGTAAGAGCACGCAATATGGCCATACGGTTCAACATTCCGGTGAGCCCGTCGTGGGTCGCCTGGATACGCAATTGCTCGCGGCTGGCTTCCAGTTCCTTGGTTCGCTCCTGAACCAGCGTCTCCAAGTGCCGGCTTCTTGCTCGCAGATTCCGGACATAAAGACGACCGGAGCCAGCCAGCAAAAACATAGAGGCGACGATGCACAGTCCGTAGAACCAGTCGGTTCTCCACCATGGCGGTAGAACCTTGATGTCAACCTTCACAGGAACAGAGCATCCATTCAAGCCTGCATTGCAGGCCATGGCCATAAAAGTAAATGACCCAGGAGGCAACCGTGGAAAGGTCGCGTTGCCAGTGTGAGTGTCCATCCACTCTGACTGATACCCCGCCATCCGAATCTTCAAGGACAGTTCGCTTCGATTGCGCATGGTGGGCGAGGATATACGTAAGATAAGGGGCGAACCGGCCCACGACATGGTAATCTCTCGAGCTCCGAGGTAATTCTTCTCGCCGCGTTGGAACTCAGTAAGGAAAACGGTCAACGGGATTGTGTTGAAAGCACGCTCGGGATATAGCAGGTGACTAATTCCGCCACTGGTCCCAATCCATAACGAACCGTCGGGAGCCTCCCGCATCATCCCTTGATTGACATCGTTCCATATCAGACCGCTTTCCTCGGTAATCTGGCGCCAGTTATGGCCGTTCCAAACCAAGAGGCCCATATCGGATCCCAGCCACACCCATCCGCGACGGTCCACCAGGATTGCCAGGGGAGTGAGAATGCGCAAGTCGGAGGGGAGCTCCAGTTGCCAGGCCCGCATCTTATCTTTGTCCGCTGTCAGACGCCAGGTGCCGGTCTGATCGCCGGTAACCCAGATCGCCCCGTCAGGCGCGCAAGCAACGGCCGCCAGTGCACCGCGCATCCCGGAGAGTCCATCAATCGGCGGGGCAGTCCAAACGCCGTCCTTGAAGCGAACCAGCCGATTGTTGCCCAAGAACCAAAGATCGCCGCCAGGCGACTCGCAGCCTCCCAGAATCCTGCTGGAATCTCCCAGCAACGCATCCACTGCCTTGACCCTGGGCAACGCTGCCGGAGAACCCTTGGCTTTCCACCCCAGCGACGAAGACCGGTCGTCGGGGGCCCCGGCTTCGCGGATATAGAGACCATCCAGTGTCTGGAAAAAAACGCGCCCGGAGGAATCCCGGATGGCGTTAATGATGCGGGCAGGCACTTTCGCCGTTTGAACGGCGTGACCTGTCTTGGGATTAATGCGGAGAATGGCTCCCGAAAATGTTCCCGCCAGCAAGGAACCGTCACGATCGACAACCATTCCACCCATCTGACCATAGGCCCAGTGTTGCCCTTCTGTCAGCGGGCCTGAGGAACCATTGTGCGGATTGATCCATGCGGGACCACGATCTGTCCCCACGAAAACACGATCCGCGCTGGCAACCTTAATCGCCCAGATGTTTGCGGAAGGAAGGTTCTGCTGATCACCCCACCCTTCCCAATCCTCGTAACCGGCCCACTCGTAGAGTCCATCTCCCCGGCTCCCAAACCAAAGGTCGCCGGCCGCGTCAAAGGTCATATCCACAATCCGTGGCACGCGCTCCATGCCGTTTGCCTTGCCAATGATCTGCCAGGCGGCGCCATTCCAGCGGGCAATCCCCTCTTTGGCGGGCGCCAAGACCCGTCCCTCAGGGTCCTCAATCAACGGAGCGTGGCTGTATCGGCTCAGCGATTCGGAGCCGGGAATAGAGCGATCAACAAAGCCAGAGGCGCCCGGCAGCAAGACGGCCACGTGCGCGACTCCTCCAGCCCAGAGAGCGCCGGTGTGATCCAGCAGAACAGCCGCCCAACGATCTGCGGCCAGACCTTTGTCCTCGCCCCATTCGGTTACCACGCCGTCGCGCAGTTGAACTGGAGCCCCGGTCGCTGCTCCTTGCAGCGCTGTCCAATCGCCGGCAGCCCCAGCCTCGCGCTCCAGCCATGAACAGAGACCTTGGCCGCAGCCGGCCCAGAAGCGAATACCACCATTCCGCTCCCGTACGACGCTCAGGCTGTTCACGTTGGCCATATCCGGCATAGAAGCCAGCAGATGGTCAGGAAACAGGGGCAGAAAAGAGAGCATTCTTCCTTCGGCATCATGCTCGAGCCGGTAAAGATGTCCTTTTTCAATAATCAGCAGATGGCGCGAGTCTTCGACAACAACGCGCCGCTGGCCTTCGACGTGAATTGGATCTCGTCCGGCAGGCAGAAATCGTTGGCCGACCCAGCGATACAAATCACTATCGGTGGCCACCCAGACGGTGCCGTTCGGATCAGAAACTACGTCTCTGATATTGAGGTCGGTAATTCCCTGCTCGGCTCCATACCGCTCAAAGCCTGACCCAAGAAAGCGGTAGACACCGTTTTCCGTGCCCATCCACAGGAAGCCGTTGCGGTCTGTCTCTAACGAGCTGATTCCAAGGTTATTGAGCCCTTCGGCCTGGCGAAAGGCGCGAAAGACATACTGCTGCGCCTGCGCAGCCGCTGAGAAAGCCAACAAACAGGCGAGAACCCGGACTGATCCAAACCGCGCCATGACTCCCTTTTGCAACACAGCCGCTTGAACAAAGCAGTACAGAAGTATTATCGGCCGTTTATGACTAAAGGTATAACGGGCGCGCAATGGCACCACCTTTTGCCTTGCTGGCTAAGCGAGGCTCATCCGGGCGTCAGTTTGCTGGATCCCGTTCATTAAACAGGGCTATTCAGCGCTTCCTCAAGCGCCTCAGCATCTGTTACTGGCGGGAGACAGGTGCGTCCGCGGCAAATGATAGCCCAGGCTTCTGCTCCGGCTGGCATTGGAGCTTCAAACAGGATTTCGGCCAGTGCTTCGGGTATGCCTCCAGGCACAAGCCGGTCCAGATCAATGCGCATCACGGTCTTGTTCACGGCAAAGCTGGCCACGGCTCGCGCCTCGAGGCGCTCGGCCTGAGGGCCTGAACCGATTACCACGACTTGCACCGGATCGAGCAACAACCGCTCCAGAGCCAGCCCGTATGAGCCGGCATAGAGGGCTAGGTGCTCCACAACTCCAGAAAAAGAGGCAAGCGTCTCCTCGGCGATTTCGCGATATTCCCTGCGACCGCTTAGAGCTTCAAGGCGCAGCAGAGCGGAAGCGGCGGTAGGATTGCCGGCTGGGGTGGGCGTGTCTTGCAGCGGCTTGCGCCTTGCAGCCAGCGCACCCAGCGGCGTGGAACCTTCAGCGGGCGCAGCAGCGTCAAAAAACCCTCCCGCTTGCCAGTCGTGGAAGCGAGCGATCATCGCATCGGCAAGCTTGACTGCCGCATGGTAGTAGTTCATCTCGCCTGTCGAAAACCATGCATCCATGCAGGCATGAACAGTGAAGGCATAGTCGTCGAGCGTGCCTGGCGCCTTTTCCGGCGGCTGCGCTTCCTCACCTTGATCGCCATAAGCAATGACGTGGCCCAAACTTTGGGCGCCGTCCCAGGCTCCGCCATTTTCCGTATTGCCAAGCAGCCGGTCGAGCGTGCGCAGTGCAAACTCGCGCGTTGCATCCCTGCCGAGTACTCTGGCCGTCTCCAGGCAAACCGTCACCGCCATCGCGTTCCAGCCCGTGTAGAGTGTGCGGTCGATGAATGGCGTAGGCCGCTCTGCGCGCGCCGCAAGAAGCGCGCGCCGCGTCGCGTCCATCAGCGGGCGCAGTTGGTCCACGTTCTGGTCTGTCTCGATCGCCAATTCCTCCAGGGTCTGGTCAAGGTGGAGGACGTTCTTGGCCGGGTTGTGGTGCATGTCGCCCAGTTCTCTGACGCCCCAGTAGCGCAGGGCAATCTGCGACTCGTCCAAGGAGAATCCCGCTGCCTGCAACGCATCGCGTGCCTCGGCCAGCGTCCAGGTGAAGTAGTCGCCGTCGTCGTCCAGGTTGATGTCGGCATCCTGCGAGGCATAGAAGCCTCCGCGCTCGCGGTCGCTCATCGTTCCCTCCAGCCAGTCCACAATCTCTCTGGCGGTGAGAAGAAAGTTCTCGCGTCCCAGACTCTGGTAGCCATGCAGATAGTTGCGCAGTAGCTCGGTATTGTCGTAGAGCATCTTCTCGAAGTGGGGAACGCGCCAGTGTTCATCCACGCTGTAGCGATGAAAGCCGCCGGCCAGATGATCGTAAACGCCGCCCCGCGCCATCTTCTCGAGAGTTGTAGAGAAAGCATCAATAGCTTGCTGGTTACCGCGATTCATGCCCACTTCAAGCAGTAGGTCGAGAGCTGAAGGGTGAGGAAACTTGGGTTGGGATCCGAAACCACCGTTGCGCGAATCGAACTGCGCCAGAATCGAGCCGGCGATCTTATCCACCAAACCCAGCGAGAGTTGCCCACCGCGGCCGGAAAAAGACTCGTTGTGCTCAATGGATGCCATGACGCTGGCGGCAGACTCAAGCGCCTCGTCTCGGCGCTTGGTCCACACCTGAGCCATGGTCGTGAGCACACGTCCGAAGCCCGGCCGTCCATAGCGATCATCCGGAGGAAAATACGAGCCGCCAAAGTAGGGCCGCCCATCTGGAGTGAGAAAGGCTGTTAGCGGCCAGCCGCCCTGCCCGCTGATGGCCGATACAGCGGCTTGATAGCGCGCATCCACGTCGGGCCGCTCGTCGCGGTCCACCTTCACAGCCACAAAATGTTCGTTGATAATCGCTGCGATCTCCGGGTTCTCGTAGGACTCTCGGTCCATCACGTGGCACCAGTGGCACCAGACGGCGCCGATGTCGAGCAGAATCGGCTTGTCTTCGGATTGGGCGCTTGCGAAGGCGTCCTCGCCCCATGGACGCCATTGCACTGGCTGATGACGCGCCGAACGCAGATAGGAACTGGCTGAGTGATCCAGCAGGTTATCGTTACCGGTAGCGGATTCAGCGGGCGTGGGGAAGATTTCCTCGGGCATGGAGTGAGGATACATCGGCTGCGCCCTGAGCGGCTATATTGGCTATGGAACTCGTTGCATGAATGCCCACTGGCCAGCAAGGGAATATCCCTCAGGAGCTGAAGCCCTCTGTTCCTGACTCCTTCGGCACGACTGAAGTCGTGTCCTGACACACAGCGAGTTTATGAAACACGCTCTATGAGGCTTCTATCGGAGACAAACGATGAAACGAATACTTTTCTTGATTTGCTTTTCTCTCACGGCAGTTCCCTGCCTGACGGCCGCGCCGCCCGTGGCGCTTTTTTACATGACAAGGTCTCCGGACTCCATCCGTTCGTTCCTGGCGCACTCCTCGCAGATCGATCTGCTTGTGCCTACGTGGTATCAGGTGGACGAAAATGGGCTGGTCACCGGCGCTCCTGACCCAGCCGTACTCAAGCGGGCACACGACGAAAAACTGCCAGTGATGCCCATTGTTTCTCTGATGAACAAGAAGGAATTCCACACTCTGCTCACCAGCGCCGCCGCCCAGAATCACATGAACGAGGCGATGATTCGCGAGTCACGACTCAACGGCTACACAGGGTTCCAATTCGACTTCGAAGAGATCGACTGGACCGATCGCGATTTGTTGACGGCGCTGGTGAAGTCGTCAGCCGAATTGATGCACGCGGCCGGATTGCAGCTGACTATCGCCACCGTGCCCAATGCGCCCGGCTACCCTGGCCAAGGCGGGTATTCCAAGTGGATGTTCACCGACTGGCGAGGCGCTTATGACATCGCGGCCCTGGCCAAATACGTGGACCTCATCTGCCTGATGACCTACGATCAGCACACTAGCGGAACTGCCCCCGGCCCCGTCGCAGGCTGGCAGTGGACCGTGGAAAATCTTAACTATGCCCTCAAGACCGTCCCCAAGGAAAAGCTCTCTCTGGGAATTCCTCTCTATGGCTATCACTGGTACACCGGCGATCCCATCAAAGATCTCACCTCCGACAAGATGAGGATGCACCCCACCGCAGACGCCATCACCGCATTCAACGCAGAGCAACTTGCCGAGGCCTACAAGAGCAATATTCAGTGGGATGAGCAGGACCGCAGCGCGTGGTTCTTCTTTTATCGAGATCAGTTGCGCGAATGGGTTTTCTTCACCGATCAGCGCACCTTCAAGGAGCGTTACGACCTGGTGCAACAGAATGGGCTGGAAGGCTTCTGCTCCTGGGTTCTGGGTGACGAAGACCCCGCGATTTGGCAGGTCCTTCCGCAGCGGCATTGACGCGCAAGCTGGGAAGTGCCTCTTGCGAGTGAATACCGGGGTTTGAAGAAAACGAAGGGGATGAGCCTCAGCCCATCCCCTTCGTGATTCTGCGGAAACTATTGGATTACAGCGGTTCTCCAAATGATGCGTAGTAAGTGGAGCGTCCCTCAGGGGCTGAAGCCCGAGGTTTTATGCGCCTTGTTTGGCACGGCTAAAGCCGTGCCCTGACACAAAGCCGGAGCCAATCAGCAAGTTCCTAAAAGTGGTATGCCACGCCGATCACCGGATTGTAGATGTTGTACCACTTATTGGTGGTGAGAGAGGTATCACCGAAGGTGGGCACCTTGGTGACCATGCCACGGAACTCGGCACGAATGTCGAAGCTCGGGCTGATCTCACGAGCGATGCCGGCTCCGTAGATGGCGCCGATGTCGGTCTGCTGCTTGACGTCCAGCGAGGTGGTGCCGGAGTTGCGGATGGGTAGGAAGATGAATGCGGCCGGGCCCGCCTCGATGAAGGGATTGTACTTGCGGAAGTTGAAGCTGCGTACGTAAGCACCCGACATCTCCTGTGTGCGGGTCAGCACCACATAATGGTTGGTGTTGCCGATCACATAGTGAATCTTGTTCTGGTAGGTGATGCCGTAGTTGGCCTCGAAGGCGCTCGAGGGCGTAAGCATGAAACGGTAGCTGACCATTGCGCCAAACGCGCGGTTCGCGCTCACCTGAACGTCGGTGGCCCCAGCCATGTACGGCTCAATCATACCCGTGCCGCTAAGGCTGATATCCTGGCGGCTCTCCTGGGCGCTGCCTGCCGCCACGCATACGATCAGCATAAATGCAATTAAGGCGATCTTCTTCATTCGGTCCTGATCCTCACGACTGCTCAACCGTCCGGCTGGCAACGAGCTTGTCGATTCCGGTGCTCCGGTTCGAGCCGGGCCCCACTCTCAGCATTGTAACTGGCCGGAGCGGGTCCATGACAGAAGCGAGACCGGGAACGATCTGAGGCATTAGACGCAAAGGGATGAAAACGGGCGCTTTCCACCGGGCAAAACGCCGCAAAGAGCCGCTTTTCCGAGGCAAAACGGTTCTCGGGTCTAGCCAAAAATATTCTGTTTGCTTAGCCGGCCCGCTCCACATGGTAATGGAATGGCGGACCCTGCTCCTGGGCCAGAGCCCTGACAGTGCGCAAAAAAGCTCTGGCCGCATAAGAAAGTGTCGCCTGTCGCCGGTAAACCAGCCTGAGCACGCGCTTGACCTCCAGTTCGTCTACCGGTACGCGCACCAGGCTTCCTGCCTCCAGCTCCCTGGCCACAGTCAGGTGGGGCACAAGCGCCACACCATTGCCCATGGCCACAAACCGCTTGATGGCGTCGATGGTGGGCAGTTCAATGCCCATATTGAGCGGCGTGCGGTATTTTTGAAAGGCTTCGATCACCCGTCGCCGCATCGGCGAAGCAACGTTGTGAGCAATGAAGACCTCTTCGCCCAAGTCGTTGATGGAAACCCGCTTGGCCCCAGCCAGAGCATGACCGGGGCTGACAATGAGGGCTACGCTGTCGGCATACACCGCGATGCTGCGGTACTGCGCAGGATCAGGACGGTAGGAGATCATTCCCAGCTCAAAAGTGCGCAGATTCAATTCGTCAGGGATGTGCGAGGCCAACATTCGGTGTACCGTGACGCTGACGTGGGGAAACTCGCGCCTGTACAGGTCGATGGCCTGCAACAAATACAGGCATGTATACTCATTGGCCGCCAGTTGCAACCTGCCCCGCTCCAGGCTTTTCAGCTCATCGAGCGCGCTGGAAGCTTCGCGGCGCAAGGCGAGCAAACGCAATGCGTAGTCGCGCAACAGCACTCCGGCCGGGGTCAGCGACCCATCCCGCGCCGCTCGGTCAAAGAGCGTCTCACCCACCGAGGCCTCCAGTTTGCGAATCACCTGGCTCACCGCAGGTTGCGTCCTGCGCAGCCTCACCGCTGCACGCGAGAAGCTTCGCTCCTCTGCGACGGCGAGAAAGGTCTCAAGTTGGTTCAGTTCCATGAAGGCCTCCGGCCAGGGATCAGGGGTCAGAGATCAGATATCAGTTGGTCCGCGGGAGACGAAGAGCGGTCGTGTTCAAACAGGGGTCAATCAAACGAAAGGCGTGACACATGACCGATCCTGCAAACGATCCTTCTGATCCCCGATTCATCATAAGCAATTCTAATCGCTTCTACAACAATTATAACTTTGCCTTATGGGGCCAAATGCTGGACACTGCAAGTGTTGGGAGAGTTTTCCCTGGGAGGCAGCTTCATGGCGTCAGATCGCATCGTCTTTTTCGATACCACACTGCGCGACGGCGAGCAATCGCCCGGCTGCAGCATGACGACGCAGGAAAAGCTGACCATGGCCCATGCCCTGGAAGATCTGGGCGTTGACATCATCGAGGCCGGCTTCGCCATGGCTTCAGAGGGCGACTTCGCAGCCATCGCCACCATTACACAGGCAATTCGCAAGCCGCGCATTGCGTCTTTGGCTCGCGCGAAATCCGAAGACATCGTGATGGCCTCACGCGCCCTGCAATTCGCCGACCGCGCGCGCATCCACGTCTTTCTGGCGGCGAGCGATCTGCATCTCGAGTACAAGCTCAAGATGAGCCGCGCCGAGGCGCTGGATCAAACTGCCGAGTGTGTGCGTTTGGCGCGCTCGCTGGTGGACGATGTGGAGTTCTCACCCGAAGACGCGACCCGCTCGGAGCGCGACTTCCTGGTCGAGATGGTGCGGGTGGCCGTCGAAGCCGGGGCAACAACAATTAATATGCCCGACACCGTGGGCTACAGCACCCCGGAGGAATACGGCCGTATGTTCGCCGAGGTGCGCGAGCGCATTCCCGCCATTGACGCACAGGGCGTGATTCTATCGGCGCACTGCCACGACGACCTCGGCCTGGCTGTGGCCAACTCGCTGGCAGCAATTCATAACGGTGCACGCCAGGTGGAGTGCACCATTAACGGCATCGGCGAGCGCGCCGGCAATGCGGCTCTGGAGGAGATTGCCGCTGCGCTCTATGTGCGCGGCGACCGTTTCGGCCTCACCTCCAGCATCAATTTGAGCCAGCTCTATCCGTGCAGCCAGGTTCTGGGCCAGATCATCACCTTCCGTCCTTCGCCCAACAAGGCGATCGTGGGCGACAACGCATTTGCGCATGAGTCCGGCATTCATCAGCACGGCATGCTGGCCAACCCGCTCTGCTACGAGATTATGACTCCTGCGCTGGTGGGCGTTGCCAAGACACACCTGGTGCTGGGCAAGCATTCCGGGCGAGCGGCGCTGAGGCATAGACTGGAACAGTTGGGCTTCACGCTGACCCGCGACGAGCTGCAACACACCTATTACCGTTTTGTTGCGTTGGCCGACCGCAAGAAAAACATCTACGACTACGATCTGGTCAGCCTGTTGCCCGATCCGATTCGCGAACGGCGCCAGGAGCCGCTCTCCGAATTGGCCTGACGCTCAACTAACCGCTAATAACTGACAACTAAAGAGAGTACGCATGAAGCTGAAGATTCTCGTCACAGCCGGCGACGGCATCGGTCCCGAAGTCACTCGCGAAGCCGTTGCAGTATTGCGCGAAGTAGCAGCCGCCGGCGGTCACTCGCTCGAAATCGAAGAGAAGCGCATTGGCGGGGTTGCGATTGTCAACGACGGCGCGCCTTTGCCTGAGGACACCCTCGCAGCCGCGCTCAACTCCGACGCCGTTCTGCTGGGCGCGGTAGGCGGCAACGAGTTCAATTCCCTCCCCCCAGACAAACGCCCAGAGGCCGGCCTGCTAGGACTGCGGGCCGCTCTGGGCGGCTTTGCCAACCTGCGTCCCGCCTTCGCTTTCAAGGAGCTGGCTGCCAACAGCCCTCTGCGTCCTGAGATTATTGATGGCGCCGATATTCTCTTCGTCCGTGAACTACTTGGCGGCCTTTACTTCGGCCAGCCGCGCGAGTGGAATCGCAAGAGCGGCGAAGCCTGGAACACCATGCGCTACACGCGCGATGAAGTGGCGCGCGTAGCCCGAGTGGCCTTCAATCTCGCACAGAAGCGCCGCAAGAAGCTCACCAGCGTGGATAAGGCCAACGTTCTCGAGGTCTCGCAACTGTGGCGCGCGACCGTGATCGAAGTGGCCGCGGAGTTTCCGGATGTGACGCTCGAGCATCAATACGTGGACGCCATGTCCATGCACCTGATGAACCGCCCCCGCGATTTCGACGTTGTGCTGACGGAGAATTTGTTTGGCGATATTCTCTCCGATGAGTCGGCGGTTATCACCGGTTCGCTCGGAATGTTGCCCTCGGCCACCATCGGCGGCAAGGTCAATTTGTATGAGCCAGTGCATGGCTCCGCGCCGGATATCGCTGGCAAAGGGCTTGCCAATCCGATGGGCGCGATTTTGACCGGAGCCTTGATCTTGCGCCACTCCGGCGGCCTTGAAGCTGAAGCCGTTGCTATTGAGACGGCTGTCCGCAAGGTGTTGGAACAAGGTTTCCGCACGCCGGATCTCGCGCGCTCCAACCCGCAAGGATTTACCGTGCTATCGACAACCGAGATGGGCAAGAAAGTCCGCGAGACGGTTAAGGCATCGCTGGTTAGCGCGTGAGTTTTCTGTTCTCTATTCCCTGATCCTTCGCAAGAAGCAACGAATTGAAACAAAGGTGATCAATGAGTTCCGAACCAAGAACACTATTTGAAAAGGTCTGGGAGCAGCATGTGGTGGCCTCGCCTGAGGGCGAGCCAACGCTGCTTTACATCGACCTGCAATTGCTGCACGAGGTTACCTCACCGCAGGCATTTGAAGGGCTGCGGCTGGCAGGCCGCAAGGTGCGGAGGCCTGACCGCTGCATCGCAACGGTTGATCATAATGTGCCTACCACGCTCGCTGAGCGCTTCAACATCGTCGATCAAATTGCTGCCACTCAAATTGCCGCTCTGCGCACCAATTGCGCAGACTTCGGCGTTGAGCTTTACGACGTGGATTCGCCAAGCCAGGGCATTGTTCACATCATCGGGCCGGAGTTGGGGCTGACCAAGCCGGGCATGACGATTGTCTGCGGCGACTCGCACACCAGCACACACGGCGCCTTCGGGGCATTGGCATTCGGTATCGGCACGAGCGAAGTGGAACATGTGCTGGCCACGCAAACGCTGCCCCAATCGAAGCCCAAGACTTTTCGCATTTCGGTAGAAGGCAAACTGCCGCGCGGCGTTACGGCAAAGGACATTATTCTCGCCATCATCGGACAGATTGGCACCGATGGCGCGACTGGCTGCGTCGTCGAGTACGCTGGCTCGGCTATTCGCGCGCTCTCCATGGAAGGCCGCATGACGGTGTGCAATATGAGCATCGAGGCCGGAGCGCGCGCCGGGCTGATCGCTCCTGATGAAATCACATTTGCCTACCTCAAAGGCCGCCGTTTTTCGCCGCAAGGCGCCGCATGGGATGAAGCTGTCCGTGAATGGAGCAAACTGCCCAGCGATCCCGGCGCAAAGTTCGACCGCGAACTTGTGATCGATGCCGCCACGCTGGTTCCATATGTAAGTTGGGGCACCAGTCCCGGCATGGTCGCACCCATTACGTCCAAAGTGCCGGACCCGGCTTCAGCACCCACCGAACAAGAGCGCACGGGACTGGAACGCGCTCTCGAGTATATGGGCCTGAAAGCTGGAACGCCGCTTGAAACAGTCGCGATTGACCGCGTCTTCATTGGCTCGTGCACCAATGGGCGCATCGAAGATTTGCGCGCCGCCGCCCGCATCGCTGACGGATACAAGGTTTCGACAAAGGTAAGCGCGATGGTGGTTCCAGGCTCGCAGGCCGTGAAGGAACAGGCTGAAACCGAGGGCCTCGATCTCATTTTCCGCGCGGCTGGTTTCGAATGGCGCGAGCCAGGCTGCTCGATGTGCCTGGGCATGAATCCTGACATTCTTTCGCCGGGCGAGCGCTGCGCTTCGACCAGCAACCGCAACTTTGAAGGCCGCCAGGGAAGAGGCGGACGCACACATCTTGTGAGTCCGGAGATGGCCGCGGCCGCAGCCATTGCAGGGCACTTTGTCGACATTCGCGCCTGGAAAGTAAATGAATCGGCTACGCCGGAGGTAAAAGGCTGATGGAACCCTTTCGCACATTGACCGCATTGGCCGCGCCTCTGGACCGGGCGAATGTCGATACCGACCAGATTATTCCCAAGCAGTTTCTCAAGCGCATCGAGCGCACCGGCTACGGCGAGTTTCTCTTCTTCGATTGGCGGCGCACGGCTACGGGCGAACCGGACTCCAGCTTCGTGCTCAACGACCCGCGCTACAAGGACGCGCAAATACTCATCGCCGGCAAGAACTTCGCCTGCGGATCGAGCCGCGAACACGCCGCATGGGCGCTCTCAGACTTCGGTTTCCGCGCGGTCATCGCGCCCACGTTTGCGGACATTTTCTTCTCCAACGCGGGCAAGAACGGCATCGTATTGGCGCGGCTCAGCGAAGAACAAGTGGCCACGCTGCTCGAGAATGCGAAGACCATTCCGAATTATCAACTGACTGTCTCGCTCGAAGCGCAGACAGTTACCGACAATCAGGGCTTCTCGGCGACTTTTGAGATTGACCCATTCCGCAAGTTCTGTCTTCTTGAAGGACTCGACGACATCGGCCTGACTCTGCGCCATGAAGCCGCGCTCGACACATTTGAAACAAAGCATGACAAGGCTAACTGGCTGAAAGCTAAATAACAGCTGAGTTAGCGCGGTTAGCTGAGCTAGCGGAGTTAGTTCACTCACAGACGGCCTTTGCTAACTCCGCTAGCTCCGCTAACTACGCCAACGCCGCTTCGAGGAAAGACAATGACTATTGAAGGCAAGCGACAAAGCATCCCGTTGACCGAAGGCCCTGACCGCGCGGCCTCTCGTTCGTATCTGCGTGGTTCCGGTTTCAGCAAAGAAGACCTGCACAAACCCATCATCGGCATCGCCAACACATGGACCGAGATCGGCACCTGCAACATGCATCTGCGCGAGATCGCCGAGGCTCTCAAAGAGGGCATTCGCGAGGCTGGTGGGACTCCGATGGAATTTAACACCATTACCATCTCCGACGGCATCACGATGGGCACGCAGGGCATGAAAGCCTCTCTGGTTTCGCGCGAAGTGATTGCCGACTCCATTGAATTGATGGCGCGGGGCAATCTCTTCGACGGCCTGGTGGGGATCGGCGGATGCGATAAAAATATGCCGGGCATCATTATGGCGCTGTGCCGGTTAGACATTCCTGGCCTGATGCTCTACGGCGGCTCTATCGCGCCCGGCAAGCTGAACGGCGTGGACATCACAATTCAGGACGTCTTCGAAGGCATCGGTTCGCACGCCGCTGGCCGCATCGACGACGCCGGACTCGAAGCTTTGGAAGCCAACGCCTGTCCCGGCGCGGGCGCATGCGGCGGCCAGTTCACGGCCAATACAATGGCCATGTCGGCGGAGATTCTTGGTATCGCGCCAATCAAGCTCTCCGGCGTGCCGGCAACGGCATCAGACAAACACTCCGCCACGCGCGAGGCCGGACATATTCTGATGGATGCCGTCCGCGCCAATCGCCGCCCTTCGCAGATTATTACCCGCAAATCCATTGAGAACGCGATCGCCAGCGTAGCCGCAAGCGGCGGTTCGACCAATGCCGTTCTCCATTTGCTCGCCATTGCGCGAGAGTTGAACATTCCGCTGACCATTGACGATTTCGACGCCATCAGCAAGCGCACACCGTACATCTGTTCGCTGACTCCGGCGGGTAAGTTTGTCGCATCGGATTACCAGGCCGCGGGTGGATCGCGCCTGCTCGCGCAGCGGCTGATCGACGCCGGCCACGCCGACGGAACCACGCTCACCATCAGCGGCAAGACGCTCGCTGAAGAAGCCGCACTCGCCAAAGAGACTCCCGGACAGCAAGTCATCGGCAGTTTTGAGAAGCCCATCAAGCCTAACGGCGGCCTGGTGATTCTGAAGGGCAATCTTGCGCCCGAAGGCTGCGTGATGAAGATTGCAGCGGCCAATCGCTACGAGCATCGCGGTCCGGCACGCGTCTTTGACACGGAAGACGCCTGCTTCGCAGCGGTTCAATCAGGCCAGATTAAGCCGGGGGATGTGCTGGTGATTCGTTATGAGGGCCCCAAGGGCGGACCGGGAATGCGCGAGATGCTGCAAGTGACGGCGGCCATCAGTTCAAACGCGGAACTGAGCGCGACGGTTGCCCTGTTGACCGACGGCCGTTTCAGCGGCGCAACGCGCGGCTTTACCGCCGGCCACGTTGCTCCCGAGGCTTTCGTAGGTGGACCAATCGCCGCGGTTCGCGAGGGCGACATCATTCACTTCGACATCCCCAACCGCAAGCTCGACATTGAAATCAGCGAGGCGGAAATGGCGGCGCGTTTGAAAAACTTCACGCCGCCCGCATTGCGCTGGCCCAAAGGCGTCTTCCGCAAATATGTTGACCGCGTAAGCTCGGCATCAGAAGGCGCAACGACGTAAGAGCAGCATCCGGAAGTTAACAAAGGAGACTCACATGGGAAACGACGCCACCAAGCACGCATCGAATAACCCTCCCACACGCCTGACTGGCGCGGAGATTGTCTGGGCTACGCTGGTGGGCGAGGGCGTTACCGACGTCTTCGGCTACCCCGGCGGGGCGATTCTCCCGGTCTACGACGCGCTGCGCAAGTTTCCCATTCATCATGTACTGGTGCGCCACGAGCAGGGCGCGGCACACATGGCCGATGGTTTTGCGCGGGCCTCGGGCAAGGTGGGCGTTGCCATTGCGACCAGTGGCCCCGGCGCAACAAACCTTGTCACAGGCATCGCGACAGCTATGCTCGACTCGATTCCCATTGTCTGCATCACCGGGAATGTCTCCAGCAAAGTACTGGGCACCGACGCTTTTCAGGAAGTGGACATTACCGGCATCACGCTGCCGGTAACCAAGCACAATTTCCTCGTCAACCGGACGGAAGATATTGCACATGCAATCCGCTACGCGTTCCAGATTGCGAAAACAGGACGTCCCGGCCCGGTACTCGTCGATATCACCAAAGATGCGCAACAGGGCACGGCGGTCTTCGACTTTGACGCTGCCAAGCCGCGTCCCCATCGTCCTCATCCCATGCTGAAGATGGAGGAGCACGATCTCGCTCATGCCGCAGAGCTTATCCGCAACGCCAAGCGTCCCGTGATCCTGGCCGGTCACGGCGTCATTGACTCCGGCGCTGAGGAGCAACTGTACTCACTGGCCGAGCGAGCGCAGATTCCCGTGGCTCTCACGCTGCTGGGCCTGGGCGGCTTCCCTGCATCTCACCCACTGAACCTGGGCATGATGGGCATGCACGGCGAAGCCTGGGTCAATCAGGCCATTCAGGAGGCCGACCTGCTGATCGCCTGCGGCATGAGGTTCGATGATCGGGTCACCGGCACAATCTCGACTTATGCCACCAAGGCCAAAAAGATTCACATCGAGGTTGATCCCGCCGAGGTGAACAAGAACATCAAGGTGGACGTGGCCTTAATCGGCGACCTGCGAATGGTACTCGAAGAATTGCTGCCACGCATTAGCGGCCGCGACGGTTCGGCATGGATCAAGACAATCGAATCCAGCAAAGGCGCGGTGGCCGTGCGCGACATCAAGAACCTGCCCGACTCCGGCCACCTCTACGCGGCACACGTAATCCACGACATCTGGCGCATCACAGGAGGCGACGCTATCGTGGTGACCGATGTTGGCCAGCACCAGATGTGGGAGGCGCAATACTTCCATCACGAGCTTCCTCGCTCGCTGATCACATCGGGTGGCTTGGGAACAATGGGATTCGGTTTGCCAGCGGCCATCGGTGCAAAGGTCGCCTGCCCGGACAAGGAAGTCTGGGTCATCGCCGGCGACGGCGGATTCCAGATGACGGCGTCCGAGTTGTCGACCATTGTCCAGGAAGGCATCAAGATCAACATCGCCATTATCAACAACGGCTACCTTGGCATGGTGCGCCAGTGGCAAGAGTTCTTCTACGAGCGCAACTATGAAGCAACGCCGCTGGTCTCGCCCGACTTCGTCAAGCTGGCCGATGCTCACGGCATCGCGGGACGAGGCGTTCAAACCCGCGGCGAGGTGGCCTCCGCCGTCGAAGAGGCTCGCTCTGCGCCCGGGACATTTTTGCTGAACTTCATGGTCGAAAAGGAAGACTCGGTTTATCCCATGATTCCCGCCGGCTCCTCACTTCACGAGATGATTCGCCGTCCGGAAAAAGATCCGCTGATGGAAACGTAAGCCCCTGATCCTTGAAAGGTAATTATGCTGCACACATTCGTTGCTTATGTGGAAGATCTGCCGGGCGTACTCACGCGCGTGGCCTCGCTCTTCCGCCGCTTGAACATCAACATCAACTCTCTCACTGTGGGCCGCAGCGAGCGCGTGGGCCTGTCACGGCTCACGTTGGTCTGCGAGGCATCGGCCGAGGCCGGCCATCGAATCCGGGCCAGCCTGTATAAGCTGGAGAATGTAGTGGATGTGGATGACATCGCCCAGGCGCCGTCGGTAACCCGCGAACTGGTGCTCATCAAGGTGGCTGCAACGCCGCGCAATCGCTCGGGAATCTTCGAACTGGTTGAAGTCTTTCGCGCCCGCATCGTGGACCTTGCGCCGGAGTCACTGACCATCGAAATGACCGGAGTGGAAAGCAAGATTGAAGGGCTTATTCAGGTTCTAAACGAGGGCGAGGAGCGCATTCTGGAAATCTGCCGCAGCGGCAAGATGACTATGCGCCGCGGCCATCACACTTCGAGCGTTCTGAAGGCGCTCGGCGCAAATGAGGACCAAGCGGCGGAAGAAGCCTCGCATGACACCGTGACCGCCGAACCGGAATGACCAGACCACTAAGATAGCGTTTCAAACCGACTGAAACTTACCATAACCAGAAAGCAAAGGACAATCATGGCGAAGACTTACTACGATCACGATGCTGACCTCTCCCTTATTCAAGCCAAAAAGGTGGCCATTATCGGCTACGGTTCTCAGGGACATGCACATGCTCTCAACCTCAAGGATTCAGGGGTTCAGGTAAAAGTGGGCCTGGCGGCCAACTCAAAGTCGATCACCAAGGCGCAGAAGGCCGGCCTGGAGGTGGATACGGTCGCAGCGGTCACCAAGTGGGCAGACGTGGTGATGGTTCTTGTTCCCGACCAGACAGCGGCAAAGTTGTATGCCGAAGAGATCGGACCCAACCTGGCGGCGGGCAAGCTGCTCCTCTTCGCGCACGGCTTCAACATTCACTACAAGACCATCGTCCCGGCGGCGGGCATTGACGTGGGCATGGCCGCGCCCAAGGCGCCCGGTCATCGGGTCCGTGAGGTCTTCACCGAGGGCGGCGGCGTTCCCTGCCTCATCGCCGTCCACCAAGACGCCACAGGCAAGGCTCATGCACTCTGCCTCAGCTACCTGAAGGGCATCGGCGGCACGCGCGCCGGAGTGCTGGAGACCACATTCAAGGAAGAGACCGAGACCGATCTCTTCGGTGAACAGTCGGTGCTCTGCGGCGGCGTGAGCGCGCTTATCAAGGCAGGCTTCGAGACGCTGGTCGAGGCCGGCTATCAACCTGAGAGCGCTTATTTTGAGTGCCTGCACGAGCTCAAACTGATTGTGGACCTCATCTATCGCGGCGGCCTGGCATACATGCGCTACTCCATCAGCGATACAGCCGAGTGGGGCGACTACGTCAGCGGCCCGCGCGTTATCAACACGGAGAGCCGCAAAGCGATGAAGCAGATTCTCACCGAGATCCAAAACGGCGAATTTGCCAAGCGCTTCCTCGCCGACCAGAACTCCGGTCGCAAGGAGTTTTTGGCCTTCCGTGAGGCCGAAGCCAAGCACCCGGTGGAGATCGTCGGCAAAAAGCTCCGCGCCGCCATGCCTTTCCTCGATCCGGTGACGGTGGAAGAAGTTGCGAAGAGCAGGTAGGCGACTCCGCAGGTAATCTAATCAGCTATCAGCCGGTCCGTATCGCCAAGTGATACGAACCGGCTGTTTGCGTTCAGATCCAGGTTAATACCCGCGATCGAGTCAAGATTCTCATCAAATAAAGGCTTTGAGATTGCAACCGCCTGGCACGGATTTATGCGCAGAAAATCTCTGCACGGTTCTGAGGTCTAGAAAATGGCGTAGTGGAGGGGCAGAACGATGATTCCGCATACCTAGAATCCGACTCAGGGGCAAAAATTCGCCTCCGAAGGATGACGTCTCTTCGGAGGCGCTTGCATGACACAAGTTAGACGGGGCCAGTAGCCGGCGCTGGAGGTCGGTAGCGCGCGGCTACTGGTGATCCCTATACAAACGAAGCTAGCTGCGGCTTCCCCTTTCCACGGCCACTTCGTGTCGCCCGGCTCAAAGAGGACATTCGTACGCGCCCTCCGAACCTTGTTGACAAATGGAGTGTCTCCTATGCGGAAAACCTGTTCCGTGACGGTCGTCACACATGTGCGTATCGGTACCAAAGTTTGCAGGTATTTTAAATTTGACTTGATTCTGGACAAGTGCGCTGGTCAATTTTGAACACCTTGCGCTTAGGCGCTCATTCTGCCTGCCCGAAGCGCACGAATGAGCAGCCCTCTCCTGCACGTCCCCAAAAGGGAGATTGACAAACCGCGCTCCACATTTGAAAATCGGAGCTTCAGTTCGCTCGGGTGCGGATCTAGAGCGGAACCAGAGTAACTGTTTCCTGTTAAGTGTCGTGCAGGGTCGCCGCTCCCTGATGGTCGCGTCGACTTGAACGCTGTGGTTTCGGGATACATCGACTCTGGTTCCGCTGTACCCCCTAGCCGCTCACGGGAACTCGAATCCGGACGCACCCCCCACTGCTAACCCGGGACAAATGACGCGGTCTGCATATATTGGACGCGCGCGGAGCTTGCTGGGGGCTTTTTGGGACCGAAGTGAGTTTATAAGGAGCACGAGATGGGGTTGGTAGACTGGGCAATCGTTGTGCTGATGGTGCTGGCAGTACTAGGAGGGTTCACGCAGGGATTCTTCCGCGCTGTCTGTGGCCTGGGCGGCCTGCTGCTGGGCCTGGCGATCGCTGCATGGAACTACGGCCGCATCGCAAAGCTGATTTTGCCCCTGGTGCGAATCGAAGCGGTTGCCAATGTGATTGGCTTCCTGCTGATTGCGCTTCTCGTGATGGCCTTGGCCGGCCTCGCGGGGAAAATCCTCTCGAAAACTTTTCATTCCATCGGACTTGGATGCCTGGACAGTCTGGCAGGAGCGGTATTCGGCTTTTTCCAGGGCGCGCTCCTTGTGACGCTGGTGATTCTGGTGACCGTGGCCTTTTTCCCCAGAGCCCAATGGTTGACGGAGGCCAAGCTCCCTAGACTGTTTTTCGGGGCCTGCCATTTGAGCACGCATGTGACTCCGCACGAGCTTTCCGAGCGCGTCCGGCACGAACTCAATGCGCTGGAAAAGGAGTCGCCCCGGTGGTTGCACCCCAACGAAGGTAAATTGTGATTATGTCCCGGGACGCAGCCCGGGGAAATATGGCAAGCTATTAGAACACTCAGAGGTGGACGTGAGACGAGAACTGGACAGCCTGGTCACCCAAATGCATTCCAGCGGTATGCGCTACGAGGACGCCGTACGCGAGTTCAAGAAGCAATACCTGCGCGAAGTGCTAGTAGCGCACCGGGGAAACCAGTGCAAGGCGGCTGAAGAGCTGGGAATGCACCGCAACACTCTGAGCCGCACCATGGCGGAGCTGGGGCTCAACCTGGCTGAAGTGCGCGCCGGCCTCAAGCGTCCGCCGCGCAGCGAACGTCCTGTATATAGCGCAGTACGCCAGGTCTTTGGCCGGGGCTGACGGCGCTCACAAGGACATGCAGACAAACCCACAGGCCCACAAAGCGCGCGTCCGATCGGCAAAGCCAAGGCACGTCAAGCAGGCTGCTGAACATTCTGGCGAAGAGCACAGAGAGCATCGTTCAGGGGCAAAGGCCCCTAGTGATTTGACTGGCTTTATGCCGGGACAAAAGTCGCGGTATGACGTGCGAAAGATTTTACCGGCGACTATATTAGCCTTGCTGCTAATAGTAGCTACAAACGCCGGGCACGCACAGACGGCCCAGGCAAAGCCAGCGCTGACGCAGCCCGCCTCTAGTCAGACTTCCTCTCAAGGTCAGAACTCAGAACCCAAGAAGGACGCCAACCCGGCAGGACCAACACGCAACTCCGACCGGCGTCGCGCCGCCAAGCTCTATCTCGCCTCCAGCAAACTCTTCGCTGATGGACAGTTTGAAGAGGCCTTGCGCGGCTACCAGCAAGCGGCCACGCTCGACCCCGGCAATGCCGACTACCCGCTGGCGGCAAGCGTTGCGCGTAGCCACGCTGTGACAGCGCTGATTGAGGCTGCAGCCAAGGACCGGCTGAGCGGCGATGCGGCACAAGCGGAAACCGCTCTGGCCCATGCGCTTGAACTGGAGCCGGGAAGCATCCAGGTGAAGCAACACCTTTACGAACTGGGAGACGATGCCCTGCTGGGCCAGCCACGGCCCATCTACGAGAAGGGCGAACAAACGGCCGGCGAAGCGGTGCAATTGGAGCCTTCTGCAGGAGTGCACAGTTTTCACCTTCACGCGGACCCGCGCCAGATGATCCAGCAGGTCTTCAAGGCCTATGGGATTGATGTCACAGTGGACGACAGCGTTCACGCCGTTCCTGCCCGGCTGGATTTGGATAACGCCGGCTTCGAGCAGGCAGCGCGCATCGTTGGAATGGTGACGGCATCGTTCTTTGTTCCGCTAAGCATGCACCGTGCGCTGGCCGCCAACGACACCAGAGAGAACCGCCAGAAGTTTACGCCACTCGAACTCGAGACAGTTTATTTTTCGGGGCTGAGTGCGACGGAGCTGACCGACGTGGTCAACCTGGCCAAAAACGTCTTCAATGCGCCGCAAGCTGTGGCGGAACCCACATCGAGCACGATTACGATTCGCGCGTCACACGGGACGCTCAATGCATTCAACGCCACGATGAGCGAACTGCTCGACGGGCGCAACCAGGTGCTGCTTGAGGTGCGCATGATACAGCTTGCGCACTCCAGTACGCGCAACACCGGGGTCCGACCCCCGCAGAGCATTTCGGCCTTCAACGTTTATGCCGAGGAACAATCCCTGCTGAACGCCAACCAAAGCCTGGTGCAGCAGATTATCTCGTCGGGCCTTGCGTCTCCCAGCGACCCGTTGGCGATTCTCGGCATTTTGCTGGCTTCCGGCCAGGTGTCGAGTTCACTGTTCTCCGGCGGCATTGCGACCTTTGGCGGCGGGCTGACGCAATCCGCGCTGGCTCCGGGATCGATCACGGCCAACCTGAACCTGAACTCCTCGGACTCGCGCGAGTTGGATCAGATGCAATTGCGGCTGAGCGACGGCGAGGCCGCAACAATGCGGCTCGGGTCGCGTTACCCCATTCAGACATCGTCGTTCTCAAGCCTCGGGGCCAGCATTCCGAATATACCGGGCCTTACCGGCGCGGGAAGCTCCAGCAGCCTGTCTTCCTTGCTGGCCTCCTACTCCGGCAGCTTGCCGAATATTCCGCAGGTCGAGTATCAGGACCTGGGCATGACCCTGAAGGCGACCCCTAAAGTCATGCGCAACGACGATGTTGCGCTCACTGTCGATTTAAAGATCGACGCGCTCGCGGGAACCTTCATCAATGGCAATCCAGTGCTCAACAATCGCGCATGGTCCGGGGTGGTGACACTCAAGCGGGGCGAGGCCGTCGAGGTGGTGAGTGAGCTGGACAAGTCGGAAAGCCGCGCCATCAGCGGCACGCCGGGGATCAGCGAGATTCCCGGCCTCAGCGATCTCACCGGCAATGATACCCAGAAGAACTACGCGACGCTGCTGATTGTCATCACGCCCCATGTATTGCGAGGCACGCAGGCCGCCGGCCATTCGCCGATGATGCGCGTGGAGCACGGGCAGACGCCATAACGAGTCAGTGGGCTTGTTTGCGCGTATACCTCGAAGAGCTCCGCTAAAGCGGTTCTCCAATTGCTTTACTCCGAAACCGCATCCCCTGAGTGACTTTTTTCTTAAGAAGAAGCCGCCTTGCACGGCGCCTGCAAGGGCTCATTAATTGGAGAATCGCTTTAGACGCTGACAAGGGCAGACAGGCTGAACGCCATTGTCTGCCCTTGTCGGTAAGCCTGCCAGCAGCCGATTCATTCGGTTAGCTGACTCGCCAGCTCTAGTTCTCCACGCCGTCCAGCTTGGCCTGGTACAGAATGATCTTCTTAATTTCGTCGTAGGGCGCGTTGGCGGGAATCTGGCGGCCGTTGACCAGCAGCGTCGGAGTCTGATTGATGTCCAGATCCTGGGCGAGTTTCCTTTCAGCATCGACCGCGGCGGTGATTGCGGGGGTTGACGCGCAAGCGGCGACCTTGGCCGGCTCCAGGCCGACTTTGGTTACGGCGCTATTCAGGGTCAGAGAAGCGCCATCGGGCGTCGCTAGCCCTTCCTGGCCGTCAAAAACCGAAGAGGCAAAGGTGAAGAACGAGCTGCTGCCGCCCTCTTTGGCTACACAAAGGCCATAAGCAGCCGCCCCGGCAGCCGCAGGATGCTGCGGCAGCGGGTAGTTCTGGAAGATGAAACGAGCCTTCGGAAAATCCGCGGCCAGTTTGTCCATGTTGGCCTGCGCTTCTTTGCAGTGAGGGCATTGGAAGTCGGCAAACTCAATGATTTCCCAGTTCTTGGTCGCCGAGCCGCGGTAGGGCCCGTCGGCACGCTCCTGAGCCATGGCGCGGGCCTCCGCATAGGGATGCTCGCCAAAGGGGATGATGTCGTCTCCGGCGACGATGTGCTTGCCGTCGGGTAGTACAAAGAACCCAAGCGCGTTCGGCTTCAGCTTGCCAGTCTTGTCGCCGACGTAGACCACAACTTTGCTGACGCCCTCGGAAGGCGTCTTCAGGATGGCCTGCACCTGCCACACACGGGTCTCTTCAAAGCCCCAACTAACGGTGAGGAAGGCGTTGACAGCCTCTTTGGTCGGAGTTGCGGCAGTGAAGTTAGCCGGATCGGGCTTGGGAAACACGGGTGCGGCCGAAGGAGCCGGCTCTGACGGGGCCGGCGCAGACGGGATCTGCGCTGACGGAGCTTGCTCGGGCGCGGAGGGCACATCCTGTTGCGCTACGGCCTGCAAGAGGGGCAGAGAGAAAGCAATCAGCGCCGCGGCGCTGGCAAAACGGGCAGAAAGACGAATCAAGCGGTTTCTCCTTAAATTTCTGAAAAGCTAAATTGCGCAAAAGCTGGGCTGTGGAAAAGCCCTTGCGACGGCAAAAGGCTCTCTACTTCTAGCTTATACCTGAACTTTGACGGCAATGGGGAATCTGCGGCCCATGCCGAATGACTTCGAAGTAACCTTTAGAACAGGGGCGGCTTGCTGGCGTTTGTACTCGCTGCGTTCAACAAGGCGCACCACCTGTTGGACGAGTTGCAGAGGAAAACCGCGTGCCTGGGCGATTTGCTCGGGAGTCTCATAACGCTCCACATAGGCTTCGAGAATGGGATCGAGAACCTCGTAGGGCGGCAACGAGTCGGTGTCCTTTTGGTCCGGACGCAACTCAGCCGAGGGCGGCTTTTCGAGGATCGTCCGCGGAATCACTTCACTGTCACGGTTAATCCAGCGGCAGACAGCGTAGACGCGGGTCTTCACCAGATCGCCAATCACCGCCAGCGCTCCCACCATGTCGCCATAGAGGGTGCAGTAACCCACGGCCATCTCCGACTTGTTGCCGGTGGTGAGCACCAGCGCTGAGAACTTGTTGGAGAGAGCCATCACAAGGTCGCCGCGAATGCGAGACTGTATGTTTTCCTCTGTTGTATCCGGTTTCGTTCCCGCAAATAGCGGCTCCAGAGCGTGGGTAAACTCCGCAAACAGGCCACTGATGCCGATTACTTCATATCGAATGCCTAGGTTGGCGGCCAACCGGCGGCTGTCGTCGATTGAGCCTGCTGACGAGTAAGGGCTGGGCATGCCGATGCCCACGACGTTTTCCGCGCCCAGCGCCTCGGTGGCAATGGCTGCCACCAATGCGGAATCGATACCGCCGCTCAAGGCAACCAGGGCCTTTTTGAATCCGCACTTACGCACATAATCACGTGTGCCCAAAACCAATGCGCGATAGGCGGCCTCGGTGTCGTCCTCTTCGGGAGCGGGCTGGACCAGCGCATCAAACGGGTCAACGACAATCAGATCTTCATGGAAAGAGGTGGCCTGAGCGATCAATTCTCCACGCGCATTGAGGGCCAGCGAGGAGCCGTCAAAAATCAGGCTGTCATTGCCACCCACCTGGTTGGTCAGCAACACTGGCACACGGTCACGCCGGGCAATGGCAGCCAGCATCTGGCGGCGCATCACACGCTTTCCATGCCAGAAAGGCGATGAGGAGAGATTGATATGCACCTGGGGTTGGTGGCGCATCAGCTCTTCCATGGGATCGAAGTTGTATAAGCGGCGCGGCCAGAAGCTCTTGTCGTTCCATGCATCTTCGCAGATGGTAATGGCCAGCCGGACGCCGTCCAATTCCACAACCTGCTGAGGCCGAGACGGGGTAAAGTAGCGTTGTTCGTCGAAGACATCATAGAACGGCAGCAGGCGCTTGTGCTGCTCGAGCAGCATACGGCCACCATCCAGCAGAACAGCGGCGTTGACGGCCGGCTTGCCATACCAACCGGCGGGATCCGTTGACGGAACCCTCGGCTTGCCGCTTTCGCCCTCGGCCGGCAGCGCCACCCCAGCCAGCACGGCGGTAGGCAGGTCGCGGGTAGCCTCGGCCAGTTCAGCGACAGCGGAGCGGCAGCGGGCCAGAAAGCTCGGCTTCTCAAGAAAATCGGCAGGCGGGTAACCGCAGATTACCAATTCGGAAAAAACCGTGAGCCGCGCGCCCTGGTCAGCCGCGCGGCGGGTGACCGCGACAATCTTTTCAAGATTTCCGGTGAAATCCCCGATGGTTGGATTGATCTGCGCCAGTGCGATCTTCACAACACTAGTTTAATTCACATCGGAGAGCTGCCAGTTCTTAGCTACAGCAAGCGAATTCTTCCCGGTTGAGGCTACGGTGTGAGAGGTGGTTTATTCCGAAGGTAATGTGTAGGCATCCAGCGCCATGAATTGCTGAATATGCGGGTCGGTCGATGCCATGAATCCCTCCAGCGGGCCGAAATATTGAGCGCGGCCCTGGTGCAGAAAGAGAACCAGGTCGGCCAGCCGCTCGGCAAAGCGCATATCGTGGGTGACCACGATGCTCGTCTTACCGAGATGGCATTTGAGAATCTCGATCAGGTCGCCGAGGCGGCGGGCGATGATGGGATCAACCATTGTGGTTGGCTCGTCGTAAAGCACAATCTCCGGCTCCCCGGCGAGGGCGCGGGCGATGGCCACGGCGCGCTTTCGGCCTGTCGAGAGGCTGGCCGGCAGCGCTTCCACCACATCTTCGGCGCCCACGACATTGACCAGTTGGGCAACCTTCTCCTGGATCTGCTCTTCGCTGAGGCTGCCGCACTCGCGCAGCGGAAAGGCTACGTTCTCGCGCACGCTGAGGGAATCGAAGAGTGCGCCGTTCTGGAAGACCATGGTGATGCGCTTGCGGACGGCCCGCAACCCATCTTCGTCGAGGCCGACAATCTCCTTGCCTTCGACGCGAATGGAGCCTTCGTCCGGCGTCAGAAAGCCCATCAACATGCGCAGGGCCACCGACTTGCCCACGCCGCTGCGTCCGAGTATGCAGAGAGTCTGGCCGCGATTCACAAAGAAGCTCACGTCCTCCAGAACAGGCCGGTCATCGAATGCGATGCTGACATGGCTGAAGTCAATGATGGGACCCGACGGCGCGGAGGTATCCGCGGATTGTTCCAGTTCCCCGGGGAAGGCTTGGTCTAGCTCCCTGGAGAGTTCCGCATTGGAAGGAAAATCGGACATAGCCGTAGATTCAGATTAAGCGATTGGGGCGCGGCGGCGGCTTTTTCCCGGCTCATGTGCCCCGCAGGAAAAATTATCTGCAAGGTTTTGAAAATATATATAGGGGGGTGGGGGGTATCCAGTGGTCAGGTAAAACCCCACTGCGACGACTGACTCCATTGTGCGTCGGGCAAACGGAATAATCTGTATGGTTCGCAGGGAAAAGATTCTGAAGTCCCGGATCGCCTATGCGGCGATACTGAACGGTACGATCTTGGGGAGTTTCTTTCGTTTGGCTTGAGCGAATTCATACGACGATTGCATATCAAACCAGAAGCTGGGATGCGTTCCCAGCGCCGCAGACAGGCGCAACGACATCTCCGCGGAGATGCCCGCGCGGCAATTGAGAATCCTGGACAGCGTCACGCGCGAAACGTGAAGATGCTTCGCCACGTGCGTAATGTTCATCCCTTCCAGGTATTCCTGAAGCACCTGGCCGGGGTGCGCCGGATTGTGCATTTCCGTGGGCATATATTCTCCGTGGTGATAATCGCGGTTATCGAGCGTGAGACGCGGTCTGCCTTGACAGCCACGACCTGAGCGCCTGATCCGCGCGGCCCTGCCAGCCGTTGCCGGTGGCGCGGAGACCCTCGGCCACATCGGGCGAGAGTCGAATCGAGATGGGAACTTTTTTCGGCGCTTTCTGCGGCCCGCGCTTACGGAGTTTCAGCAGTACTTTCTGCCGTCTCTCAAAATCAATGAGTGCCTCAATACGGTCCTAGAAATCGCTCGCCGTTGAAGTGAATCAAGTGCGAAGGCGCATCGGCAACCCACACTTCTGTCTCCCATGCAATCTCTCCAAGATAGCGGCCCATGACTGCACGATTCGGAAATGCGGTCACATACACAAGGCCACTCTTTGAACCAGCGAACAGCTGAGATAGTTCTGCATGGCGCTTGCCGTCTACTGGCCCATGACTGGTAACAGACTCCACGAGCAGCAGCCAGTCCTTCCCGGTGTAATGCAGAACCACATCGGGCATCTTCCCGTGCGCATCGACTTCTACGCCCAGCCTCGTCAGTAACACCTCGTCGAAGTACCCCCACTTCTCGCCTGTGTCACCGGCATAGACCAACACGCTGCCCGGCGCGAAGCGCGGAGCAAAGTCTTCAATGATGGCGCGGATCAGTTCGCTGTGCTCACCAGGGCTAAGTTTAATCTCTTTGCCGGTTGCGATCTTGACAGGAATCAGATTGTGCTGGCGCACCTTGGCGTATTGTGCGATCAATGTCTGGTGTTCAGCCAAGTATGCAGCGAGTTTATTGGTCCACTTCCTTTTTCCAAAGCTGCGAAGTAGATCGAGCGTTGCCGCCTCGATCTGATAGACGGCCTTGGGACTGTTCACTGAGCGTCCAGGCTTATCGGGGTTGTAAAGTACGAGTCCAGCGGCAACAAACTGGTGCATAGTCTGCCGACGGAATGTCTCGCGTGTGTTCGGGGCGTACTTCTTTTCGTAGTGTTTATACGCCCAGTCCATGATCGGCGTGATGCCAACAAGCGGACGCTCAGCTTCAGACCACTTCTTCTTCTGTGTAAGGTTCAAGAGTGCAAGAAGGCACGCTGCTGACCGTTCATTCTGCTGCGCCCGTGGGAGGCCCAGAGCCTTGATAATTTTCAAGGCTTCATCTATATGAATATGCGTCATGCAGTAAGTCTGCCTAGCCTTTCGTCGATCATCTTTTGCGTAAGCTCACCGCTCTTCGCCGCCCATTTCCCGAGTTCAATCAATGCGGGGCGGCTCGGATACTTCATCGTCTTCAGGTCTGTTGCGTTTACCTGAGTGTGCCCGTTGAATCGCCGAAACGCCTTGTCCACGACCGTGGTATTGAGAAATACCGCGAGTCCATTTGCAAGAGGCTCTGAGAGGCCGCGCTTGTTCTCATGGAATACGTTCAGATGGTTCTCAAAACCTAGCGCCTGAGCGCCGCCGAAGGCGGCGGGATCAACCGCGCTCGCAATGATCCTGCGCTTCTCTTCTTTCGACGAAAACCGGCGAACCACGCAATAGTGACCGTTCGGGAAGAGCCACTTCTCCGTGTCGTGGTTACGCTGGATTGCGTTCGGCTTCTTCGCACCGACAATCGGCCAGGCTGTGCGGTTGGTACTGAAGTGACTCGGATAGAGCAGCGGCACCGTGCCGGGTACTGGCATATCGCAGAGATAATCTTTCAGGCGAAAATCGACGACAGGTCCGGTCGATACACTCACGCCAATGTCGGCCAGGGAATATCGAATGGCGGACGGTGTGTCTATCACCGTAGTGTTCTCATCAGGCGATGTCGGAACGTGAATGAAGCCCTCAGGATCATCAGGGAACACAATTCGATTGAACGGGTACACATGAGTTTCAAAGTCACTCAGGGTATCGTCCGTCGATGTGGTGATCGTGACTGGGCCTTGAACGCCACCGCGCTCCAATCGAACGATAATGTTTTCTTGCAGCACATCGTCGTCCTTGAACGCCGTGGTGCGCGACTCGAACAGGTGAATGTGTCGAAGCGCGGCTCGCTGCAGGATAAAGTCTCTGAACGGACGATAGTACGGCCCGTTGCAAAAGCTGCGTGGAATGATCGCAACGATCTGCCCTTCGTGAGCAGATTGCAGGACAGAGAGCGCAACGAACGCTGAATACAGGTTCACGGTCTCGATGCCAAGGGCGCGGAGTTCATACCGATGCGGTGAATGGCTGTTGATCTTCTTGTACGGCGGATTCAGAATCGCGTGTGTGTAGTCGGTGGCTCCGTGAAAGAGCAACTGGTTCGATGAAGAGATGAAGTCTTCTGCCGAGACGTGAGCCGACACGCCTTCATAGGCTGCAATGTGTTCGACGAGGTGGCCCCGGAGCCTGCCGTCAATTTCGTAGGCAAAGGCTTGCACCTCATGAAACTGAAAGCCTCCCTCGACCCATCGATCAAGAAAGGCACACGACAACGCGCCCACACCTGCACCGGCATCCAGCAGTCTGCACGTCTTCAGGTCACTGGCAGGGAACAAAGAGGCCATGAACCGAGCAATGTTGGGTGGTGTCATGAACTGGCCGAGTTCTGACTTGCGCCCCTTGGTAGTTCCAGGGCCGACTTGACGGCGTACTTTATCGGCTAATTCAAGTTGCTGAATCATATTTGTCATTGTAGCGACTGCTGAGGCACCCAGGCCTCGATTTTTTGAGACCTGGGGCACGAGCTTATTTGCCGGCTTCTTCGAGGAAGCGGACGATTGATTCGATGCCCAGCTCGAAGTTTTTCAGGTGGTACTTCTCGTTGGGGGCGTGGATGTTGTCGTCGGGAAGGCCGAAGCCCATCATGACGCTGGGCATTCCCAGATGGCGGTCGAAGTCGCCGACGATGGGGATGGAGCCGCCGGAGCGGATGAAGACCGTGTCTTTGCCCCAAACCTCGTGAAGCGCTTTTGTCGCGGCCTGAATGTAGGGGTTATCGACGCGAACCAGGCAGGCGTCGCCGGAGTGAATCAGCCGCACATCGACATCAACGCCAACGGGCGTGATCTTTTCCACATAGGCCTTGTAAAGGGCAAAGGCCTTGGCCGGCGTCATGCCGGGAACCAGGCGCATGGAGACCTTGGCCAGAGCTTTGGCGGGAATCACCGTCTTGGCGCCCGCGCCGATGAAGCCGCCGGGGATGCCGTGCACGTCGAGCGAGGGCCGCGCCCATGTGCGCTCCAGCACGCTGTAACCGGACTCGCCCACGAGGGTGCGCGAGCCGACCTCGGTCTTGCGATAGTGCTCTTCGTCGAAGGGCAGGCTCTTCCAGGCTTTCATTTCTTCGGGGCTGGGAGGGATGATGTCGTCGTAGAAGCCGGGGATGAGGATGTGGCCATTCTCGTCCTTGAGCTTGGCCAGCATATGCGCCAGAGACATGAAGGGATTGGGCGCAGCGCCGCCGTACATGCCGGAGTGCAGATCGGTCTTGGCGCCGCGGACTTCGAGTTCGGTGTAAATCATGCCGCGCAGGCCGACGCAGAGGGTGGGCAGGCCGGGCGCAAAAAGCTCGGTATCGCAGACCAGGGCAAAATCCGCCTTGAGGTCGGCTGGTTTGGAAGCAACGTATTCGGCAATTCCCTCCCCGCCCATTTCTTCATCGCCCTCGATAATGACGCGAACATTCAGAGGCAGCTTGCCGTTGGCGTTCATCAGGGATTCCAACGCCTTGACCTGCGACCACACCTGGCCCTTGTCGTCGCAAGTGCCGCGGCCGTAAAGGTTTCCGTCGCGCTCGGTTGGCTCGAAAGGCGGCGAAAGCCACTCGTCCTCGGGATCGGTGGGCTGCACATCGTAGTGGCCGTAAAAGAGCGCAGTGGGCTTGCCGGGGGCGTGCAGCCAGTCAGCGTAAACCAGCGGATTGCCGACCGTTTCAATCAGCTGCGCATGCTCCATGCCGATGCGCGTGAACTCGCGGGCGAGAAACTCGGCGGTGCGGCGGCAATCGCCCTTGTGCTCGGGCAGCGCTGAAATAGAAGGAATGCGCAGCAGGTCCTTCAGCTCTTTCAGAAAGCGCGGATGATTCTGACGTGCGTAGGTTACAGCGGGTGAAGACATGGAAATGCTCCCTTAGAATGGATTTCAAGGCCAACAGAGGAGTATAGGCGCTCGGGAGCCATTTTGTCCGGTGGTGCGAAAGGAAGACTTCTTGCGAAATCGCGAAAGTACGAGTCTATGTGCTCGCCATTTTTTTCTAATGTCCTTCCTGATCCTGATGGCCGCAACCGCATCGTCCCAGGCCGCCCCTCCGGTCAGCCCCTATTACGCAAGGACCAACACCTTCAGCATCTTCGGCGCCTACTCGGGCGACTCCAGTCACATTCTCATGGGGGACGCCGAGAACCGCAAGCTGCTGGATTTTGGAGTGTCCTATGGCCGCAAATTGTTCCTCAACCGCATCGTGAACTGGCAGTTCAACGGTGAGCTGCTGCCCGTGGCGCTGGAGAGCGACCCGGTAGTCCACACGGTGTTCAACCAAACAACCCCGGTTGCAGGATCGTGGACAAATACAGTCGTTCAAGCTGCCGCCTGCGTCCCCGAATCGGGAAAATTCAGCGACACGATCACTTACTCTGGCGGTAGCATCACTTACGCCGGTACATACATTCAGTCCTGCCTTCGCCGCTGGACCATCGGCGAGGGCATTTCGCCAGTCGGCTTTCAATGGAGCTTTCTGCCACGCCAAAAGCTACAGCCATTTCTCATCGGCCACGGCGGATACATGTACTCCACTCAGCCGATCCCCGTGCCTGAGGCCGGTTCCTTCAACTTCACCTTCGACCTCGGCGCTGGATTTGAGCTTTACCGCTCGAGTACCAAATCCATTCGCGCCGAGTACCGTTATCACCACATTTCGAACCACGGGACTGCCGAAATGAATCCCGGCATCGACAGCGGACTTTTTCAGTTCACGTATTCTTTTGGGCGGTAGGATAGTTTCAAACCTCGGCTCGGTTCTATCTGCGGCAACGTATGCTTGTAACAGATGCCTCCGATTCTCAACGCGCAGTCAATGACCAAACAATTCGGCGCCAAGCCGCTCTTCCGGAACATTTCACTCACCGTAAACGAAGGCGACAGAATTGGCCTGATTGGGCCAAATGGAGCGGGCAAATCCACTCTGCTGGCCATTCTTGCCGGGCAGCTTGAGCCCGATTCAGGCGAAGTGGCGGTGCGCAAACGCGCCCGCGCCGCATACGTGCCGCAGGACTCGCGTTTTGCGCCCGGCCTCAGCATCCGGCAGGTTTTGGAGCGAGCGCTGACCGGAGCGCACGTGAATGAGAACGAACGCGAGGGGCGGCTGCGCGAGTTGTCTGGCCGCGCAGGTTTCGTGGACCTGAATGGAGAGGCTGCCGCGCTCAGTGGCGGATGGCGCAAGCGGCTGGCGATTACCGAAGCATTGGTCTGCGAGCCGGAAGTGATGTTGCTGGACGAGCCGACCAATCACCTCGATCTGGCCGGCATTGAGTGGCTGGAGGAGTTGCTCACCTCATCCGCGTTTGCCGCTGTTACGGTAAGCCACGATCGCTATTTTCTGGAATCCACTTCGAGCGAAATCATTGAGCTGAACCGCGTTTATGCCGAAGGGCTGTTGCGTGTGAAGGGTAATTTCAGCCGGTTTCTGGAAGAAAAGCAGGCTTATCTGGAATCGCAGAACAGGCAACAAGAGAGCCTGCGCAACCGCGTGAAAACGGAGATTGAATGGCTGCGGCGCGGACCCAAGGCGCGGGCCACAAAATCAAAGGCTCGCATAGACACCGCAAATGCGATGATCGGCAAACTGAAAGACATTGACGCGCGAACTGTGGTTTCGACCGTCGGCATCGACTTTGACGCGAGCCAGCGAAAGACCAAACGGCTGGTGGAATTCAAAAATGTGGCCTGCGATGTGCCGGGCGCGGAATCGCCGGACCACCCAGGCGAAGTGCTGCCGGGAAGACGCCTGTTTACGGGGCTCAACTTCATCCTGACAGCGGGCATGAAGGTGGGGCTGGTGGGTCCCAATGGCAGTGGCAAGACGACGCTGTTGCGTTTGTTGCGCGGCGAAATTGACGCGGCTGAAGGCTCGATTCGTCGCGCCGATGCGCTGCGCATGGTGTACTTCAGCCAGATGCGCGAGCTGGACGAAAGCCTGACCCTGCGTTGCGCGCTTGCACCAGAGGGCGACGCGGTGATGCATCAGGGGCGCGAGGTGCATGTGGCTAGTTGGGCAGCCCGCTTTCTGTTTACCAGCGAGCAACTCAACCAGCCGGTGCGCAACCTGAGCGGCGGCGAGCGGGCGCGGGTGCTGATCGCAAAGCTGATGCTGGAACCTGCGGATGTTTTGCTGCTTGACGAGCCGACCAACGATCTTGATATTCCCACGCTCGAAATTCTGGAAGAAAACCTCCTTGAATTTCCGGGCGCGCTGGTGCTGGTGACGCACGACCGCTATCTGCTGAACCGCGTTTCATCAACCGTGCTTGGCCTGGATGGCCGCGGCCACACAGGGCGTTTTGCCGATTACGCGCAATGGGAAGATTGGATGGAGGCGCAAGAAGAGGCAGAGCGCACGGCAAACTCAGCTAACGCCGGAAGCTCTGCGACCTCGGCCAGCGCTGCCAGCTCCGCCAGGAAAAAGCTCTCCTATCTTGAAGCGCGGGAATTCGCTGCTATTGAAAAACGGGTCGAAGAATCCGACACTCGCCTCAGCGCGGCCCACGAGCGCGTCGAGCATCCTGGGATTGCCACTGACGCTGCTGCGCTGCAGGAGGCGCTCAAGGAATTGGACGCGGCACAGCATGAAAACGACGCACTCTACGCCCGCTGGGCCGAGCTGACTGAGAAATCGAGCTAACGCGCGTCTAATCATGGTAGAAAGAGATGTTACCGAATGAACGGAAAGCCTCGATGGAAAACGGAATCAAGGTTCTGATTGTCGAAGACGAGCCCCACGCGCTGATGGGGCTGGCGGAGCTGATCTCCGGATGGGGATACAGCACGGAGACGGCGTGCGACGGCATTGAGGGTTGGGAAAAGGCGCAGGCATGGGAGCCAGGGATCGTGGTCACAGACCTTAAAATGCCGCGGCTGGACGGCATTGGCCTGCTCGGAAAACTCTCCGCGGAAAACTCCGGCCTAAGCTCCAACCTGGCAGTGGTGGTGCTGACGGCCATGGGCTCGATTCAGCTGGCCGTGGACGCCATGAAGCTGGGCGCGTACGACTTTTTGCAGAAGCCGGTGGACGCTACCCGGCTCAAGACCATACTGGCCAATGCCACACGGCAGCGCGATACGGCCATTGAACTGGAAGTGGCGCGCCGCCGCCTGCGCGAAACCGGCGTGCTTGGCTCGATGGTGGGCAGCTCACGCCCTATGCGCGAGATCTTCGGACTAATCGAGCAGATTGCGCCATCCAACGTCTCAGTACTCATCACCGGCGAAAGCGGCACGGGCAAAGAGCTGGTGGCGCGCACGCTGCACGAACTCAGCCCGCGAAAGTCGCGGCCATTTGTCGCGGTCAACTGCGCAGCTATTCCCGAGACGCTGATTGAGAGCGAAATTTTCGGCCATGAGAAAGGCGCATTCACCGGCGCAGCGGAGCGGCGGGCTGGCTGCTTCGAACTGGCGCAGGGCGGCACACTGCTGCTGGACGAGATCGGCGAGATGCCGTCAGGAACGCAGGCCAAGCTGCTGCGCGTGCTGGAAGAGCGCAAGCTGAGGCGACTGGGCGCGCGCACCGAGCAGGATGTGGATGTGCGGGTGCTGGCTGCCACGAACCGCGACCCCTCGCAGGCCGTCGCGCAGGGCCATCTGCGAGCCGACCTTTACTACCGGCTGAATGTTTTCAACATCGCCATGCCGCCTTTGCGTGAATACATCGAGGATCTGCCGGCGATGGCTGAAGCCATGGTCAATCAGATGAATCAGAAGCATGGCCGTCGCGTTTCCGGCCTAACGCCGGCGCTGCTGGACCGTTTGATGGCCTACGACTGGCCGGGGAACGGCCGCGAGCTGCGCAACACGATCGAGCGGGCGGTGATTCTTTGCGCGGACGGAAAGCCGCTGGACGCTGAGCACCTGCCCGCGGACTTCGGGAAGGCGAAGAGTCAAGCAGCACAGGATTTTGACGGCAACATTGTGCCCATGCGCGTCGGCACAACTGTAGATGAGATGGAGCGGCTGTTGATTCTGCGCACCTTGGAAGCAACGGGACAGAACAAGACCCGCTCTGCCGAGATTCTGGGCGTAAGCCTGAAGACCCTGCACAATAAGCTCAAGGAATACAGTCGCGTGAGAGAAAACCAGCATAGCTGACCCATGAGCCTGAAGACCAAACTCGTTCTGGCGATCACCACCCTGGTATTTCTCATTGCCGGGCTGCTTTCGCTTGTTTATGTGAGCCAGTTGCTCCATGCAGCGGTGCGCCAGTCGTACGACACCAACAAGATGGTGGCTAACCAGGTGCGCTTTGCTCTGCAAACCGCTCTTGAAACAGGACTGACGAACCGCACAGTTGATCCCAACAATCCTGAAGAATTGCGCACACTAGCGGCCGAAGCGGTGCGCGACAATGCGGCACTGCAGGCGGTGGTCGAATCGGTGAACCGCTACTCGCTCACGGTCTATGACCTCAATATCGGCGACAGCCAATCCACTACTCTGCTCAGCACCAATCCCGAAAACGAAGACAAGCCCCTGCCTATCCGCCACAACTACGAGGAACTGCTCAACGCCAATCCCATCCAGTTGATGAAGCAGGTCTTCGGCCCGCCCAGGGTCTTTGACGTGGTGGTGCCGTTGGAGCGCAATGGCGCGCCTTTTGTTACTGTCCATGTGGGTGTTCGCACCACTTTTTTGCGCGCCGTTTATGAGCCGTGGCTCTCCGGGGCAATCACGCTCATGGAATTGGTGCTGGGCGCGGGTTTGATTGTGGCTTTTCTTTTGGGCAACTTCGCGCTGCGGCCCCTGGAAGAGATCAGCGAACAGTTGGACTATTGGGCCGGATTGGGCGAAGTTGCCGGCGAGGAATCAAAAAAAGAAGAGCATGCGTCGAAGCAGGATACTGCCGAGCGCGTTTCAAGCAAGATTGATCTCATTGGCCATCGCATGAGAAATGTGGAAGAGGTTTTTTCCGCATTGAAGGATAACCTGGCACAGATTCTCGGCAATCTGCAGGACGGCATTCTGCTGTTCACTGCGGATGGGCGGGCGGTGCTGGTCTCCGAAGCGGCACGGCGCTTTCTGGGCATCGAGCAAGGCTCCATCCTGGGCCGCCGCGCACCGGAAATCTTCGACCGCTCGACGGTGCTGGGCCTGGCTCTCAGCGAAGCATTCGAAACGGGCGCTACTCTGACACAGGTGGAAATCCGCACAGAGACGGGCCGCCGCATTCAAGCCTCGCTGGATTTTATCCACGACGAAAGGACAGGCTCCGGAAGTGGCGACAGATTCGGCGCGTTGATCACATTGCACGATCTGGAATCGGTGGAGCAGATCGAGTCGGAACTGGAGCTTTCGCGGCGCATGGCGGCCATCGGCCGACTCACCAGCGGCGTGGGCCACGAGGTGAAGAATCCCATCAACGCCATCGTGGTGCATCTTGAATTGCTGAAGACCAAACTGGGCGACGCCAGCGGCCCAGCGGTCCGTCACCTGGAGGTGATCGACGCGGAGATTCATCGCCTCGACCGCGTGGTTCAGACGCTGGTGGATTTCTCCCGTCCCGTCGAATTGCAACTGCGCGAGCAGGACCTGCGCCCCGTGATTGCCGATGTGCTGGCGCTTGCCGCCGAGGAGCTTTTCACGCACAATGTGACGCTGGTCAGCCGCATGCCTTCCGCCCCGCTGATGGCCAATGTCGATGCCGATCTGCTGAAGCAGGCGGTGCTGAACGTGATTCAGAACGGCGCGCAGGCGATGCAACAAGGCGGCACACTGGAAGTAGTTCTCGAGGAGGACCACAAGACCGGAGTTCTGCGTGTGGCCGACGAGGGCCCCGGCATTCCCGAGGATATTCGCGAGAAGATATTCGACCTTTATTTCACCACCAAGACCGGAGGAAGCGGAATCGGGCTGGCCATGACTTACCGGGTGCTTCAGTTGCATCACGGGAGCGTGGAAGTACAATCAAGAGCAGGGAGCGGCACGGAATTCCTCTTGCGAATTCCGCTCGCCGCTGGGGAATGGGGACGCCGCCATCTTCGGCCGGCGGTTATGGCAAACGTGAAAGGCAGTGCTCGATGAATTTGCCGGGTGCACAACAGATGCTCCGTACAGGATTCGTTCGCCAATTTTCTGGCGAACGTGTGGAGAAACGTAAGCTGCGTGCAGCTTCGTTCGTCACGATTGCCCTGTGTCTGCTGCCGCTCTTTTTGACTGGATGTTTTCACAAGGCCCAGCAAGCCCAGGTTGTGCCTCTGGCGCCGCCCATCGTAGACACGCCTCCTCCCAAACCCGAGCCATCGCCGGCCGATTTGCCGCCTCCGGTCGTCACCCCTCCAAATCAGCCCACCGAGGCAGCCGCAAGCACACAACCGCAGCCGCAGCCGCCCAAACCGTCGCCTGCCCACAAGAAGCCTCCGGCCAGGAACACGCAGTTGGCTATGAATGGAAGTGCTGGCGTGAGCGCCATCGGCCAGCTGTCTTCCGGCGACCCTGCTGACCTGCGCCAACAGACGGAAAACTCCCTCGCTGCCACGGAACATGGATTGAACAGTATCACTCGACAGCTCAGCGGCCAGGAAAAGAAGACGGCAGAGCAGATCAGGGAGTTTCTCAAGCAGGCTCGCGCGGCGCTGGCCTCCGGCGATGCGGATGGAGCGAGCACGCTGGCTGCCAAGGCGAAGGTGCTTTTGGGCGAGATAAGCCAGTAATGGTTTGGGACAAAGCAACCAGGGACGCAGGAATGATTCCCGTTACCTTTCGCCCCAACTCAACTTGCTGCGCAGCGCTTCAAAGAATCCGCCCTCGCTCATCCGGACCAGATTGACGGTGTGGATTGACTTCCGGCAGAGAACCTCATCACCTAACAGCAGCTCGACAGCCTTCTGGCCGTCCACGGTAAGGAGCGCCTGTTTTGTAATGCCCACGATCCGCACGATGAGCGAGGCGTCGCCCCGAACCACGATGGGCCTGAGCGTGAGCAGATGCGGACAGATGGGCGTGACCACCAATGCGTCTACGTTGGGCGTCAGGATAGGGCCGTTGGCTGCCAGGGTGTAAGCCGTGGAGCCGGTGGGTGTGGAGACGATGACCCCGTCAGCGCGGAAGCGGGCCACGCTTTTGCCGTCCAGCTCGACGGCAAAATCGCCCATGCGGGCAATGTCGCCCTTGGAGATGACGACCTCGTTCAGCGCCTCATAACTGGAACGGAGCGCGCCCCCGCGCCACAGTTCGGCGTGCAGCATGGCACGCGCGTCCAGATCATGGTGGCCGCTGTGCCAGCTTTCCAGAGTTGGATAGAGATCGGCCAGCCGAACTTCGGTCAGGAAGCCGAGAAAGCCCAGGTTCACGCTGAGTATGGGAGTGCCGGTGGAGGCAAAAGTGCGCGCGACACTCAGAAGCGTTCCATCCCCGCCCAGCACGATTACCAATCCAGGCTTCTGATCCGGCATCAATGCGCGGTCAATCGCCGGCGCGGCCGATGTGTAATGCCCACCTTCGAGGTCTAACACAGGCTCATAGCCGTGCAGGCGAAGCCATGCGATCAGCTCAGGCAGAAGCCGGGCCAACTCTTTCTTTTGCGACTTGCAGACAATTGCGACGCGTACCATGCGGTCTCAGTGTAACGGATGCGGCCTGCGGTGGGGCCTACCAGGCGAGCGTCAATCAGCTTATGGCAAGGGCCGCCGCGCAAAGAGGAGAAATTCCTGATTTCCCTCCGCGCCGGTGATCGGCGATGGAATCGTCCCGGCCACCTTCCAGCCAAGCGAACGGATGCAATCAGCAACCTTGTCGATAGCCAACTTGTGCGCCTCGGGGTCGCGAACGATCCCACCCTTGCCCACGTGGCCGCGACCGGCCTCAAACTGCGGCTTTACCAGGACGACGGCTTCGGTGAGCAGCGGCGCGGCGGCGAAGACTGGCGAGAGCAGCAGCGTAGCCGAAATAAACGCAACGTCCATTACCATCAGCGTAATCTCGGGGCTGCCCTGTTCCACAGACAGCGCTCCAGGCTCAAGAAAGCGGGCATTGATGCGCTCCAGCAGGCGCACACGCGGGTCATTGCGCAGCTTCATGGCTATCTGGCCGAAACCGGTATCGACGGCGGTCACGCTAGCAGCCCCGTGCTGCAGGAGGCAATCGGTAAATCCGCCGGTTGAAGCGCCCACATCAAGGCAATCGCGCCCCTGCACAGTGATGGGCCAATGTTCCAGCGCAGCGGCCAGTTTGAGCCCGCCGCGGCTCACGTAGGGCTGCTCCTCGCCCAGCAGGCGGACAGGAGCATCAGCGGGAACGGTCGCGCCGGCTTTCTCCACCTTCTGCTCTCGCACCAAAACCCGGCCGGCCAGAATGAGGGCTCGCGCCCGTTCCCGACTGGGAACCAGTCCTCGCTCGACGAGCAGGAGGTCTACGCGCATTTTTGCTTCGCCTGCCATTTTCTCCATCGTTTCACACGCAAGCCGACACAGCCCTGCGAATCACTTGCCGGACGCAAAAACAGCCAAAGAAGACTTCCCTCGCAGGAAAACCCTCTTTGGCTGTTTTGATTCCCAATACTGCAGCCTGGCGTTCTACTTCAGCAGCGACACGGCCTGCACCTGGCAGTTGGAGAGTACCGGATTTGTGCTCGTTGCCGGATTGAAATCACTGAGCGGCAGGTTGCAGGGCTGGCCGTAACCGGGAATCCTGCTCACGTTATTGTTGTTTCCGCTGCTGCCATTCTGTGCTTGAACGCGCACATCCACGAGGTTGCCCGAGTAGAGATCCAGCGTCGTATCCACCGTGTCCGGATTGGTGCCCCCGGTGGCGATGATGGTCAGATACGGGCTGTCCGGCGAGGCCACATAAACCTTGCCGTAGATCGAATTCTGTGTATTAACAACGGTGCGCGGATGACCCGTTACTGGCAGCGTCTTCTCCACCGTGTAGCTGCTCAGGTTCGCTACGGTTACTGTCTCATCGGTCTGGTTGGCCGTATAAGCGCGGCTCCCATCCAGCAAAACTGTCACGCTGGCCGGATTCGTGCCCACGGGGATTGTGTAGGTTGTACCAAAGGTCGAACTGTCGTTGCCGAACTCATCCAGGCTCACGTCGATGACGCTGATCGTGTTGCCGGTATAGTCGGCCACGACAAGTAGGCTCTTGGCGGCGTTGTACTCGGCATAAACCGGCCCGGCTACTGCGGGAACGTCGTGGTTGGCGTCTTGCGCAAGCCCAGCAGTGGTCGAGAGCGGCAGGGTTGGATGGCAAGTGTAGGTCTGATTGTCCTGGTTCACGCAGCCCGTGGGTGGGCAAGTGCACTGATCCGGAAGGTCGTTCGGTACGTTGATTACCGAAACCGTGTCGCTGCCCCGATTGATTACAAAGAGCCGCTGATTATCGGGGCTCTCGACGGCGTAGACCGGGCAAATACCCACCGAGATCGGTATGTCGGGCGTATTATTGCCTGCCTCAATACCTGTAACTTCACCGGCGGGCTCGGCCGTGGGCGAGATATTGCATTCCATCCCAGTGGGATTTGCAATATTCTGAGTCAACGCAAAGTACCGCAGGCCGCGAAGACCAGGACCCGCCACCATGACCGGAGTCGGCGGCAGAGGAACTGACAGCAGGCGAGTCTCAGGGCTGCCTGTGAATACATCGGCGACGTTCCCATCAAGGTCGGCGGCCCAAAGTCCGGATGATGGCGAGAACAGGTTTAACGGCTCCGCTCCAGTCGGCAGCGTTGAGATGGTCACATTCTTCGCCTGCAACGCGCTGGAAACAGGGAAGTTAGTCAAGGTATGGTCGCTGTTGATGGTGTAGCCGTTCGAACCAGTTTCATCCAAAGTAAACGCAGATGGGCCGGGGCCGATGGGGGCTGTGGCTAGAATCGAGTCACCGGAGTAGTCGATGATGGTGGCGACACCGGTCGCTGGAGTAGCCCCTGTGGGCGAAGGGACTGACACTGCAACGGCATACGATTGCGGCTGAGCCGCCGGGCCGCTGGGGTTGACGGGCGTAACTACGGGCCGATAGTTATTGCCGCAACCTGCGATCAGAGCTGCAGCCCAAAAGGCCGCGCCCGCCTGAACCAACCGTACACCCGACTGTCCAAAACTCATCCGGAAAAGCCTCATTCAGTTCTTTCCTGCTTACTTCGTGATTGTAAATCAGCCGACCGGATATCTGGCGCCGCAGTGCTGGAGAAGACCATCGGAAATCACCAAATCGACGATCAATTGCGCCACCGTCCCTCAATGCCCACCGCAGGTTACGATTGAAGCGTGGCTCGAATCAAGCTAATCTGGCAATCGAAACTGGTGCTTCTCCTGGTGCTGCCCTTTGCGGGGGCGAGCGTTGTGCTCCAGGCTCACTGGTGGGCTTTAACTATTTGGCCGGTGGCCGCCTGGACAACGGGCCTGAGCCTGTTGCTGGGGCTCGCAGTCCTTCAACTGCGCGCAGCCACGCCGGGCGGGGCCTTTGCGGGGACGGTGATCACCGCCAGCTTGATGTTTTCCACAGCAATCTTCACTCCCGGCGAGCCTATTCCTTATGCTCCTTGGCACACCGCCCTGTTGCCGGTGCTGGCTGTCTTTTTGCTCACCTGGGCCGCCACGCGGCTGGGCCGAGAGACCAAGGAATGGCTGGGCACTGCGGAGCGGAAGCAGGGGCGCACGGCGGCGCAGGTAGCAGCCAACCTGGGCGTGGCCGCGCTGCTCTCCGATGGGCTGGCGCAATTGTGGCTGGCGGGCAACCGCTGGCTCTCCCATGTGCCTCCAGCGCTTCTGCTTGCGGCCGGCCTCGCGGCACTGGCTGAAGCCGCTGCGGATACCGTCTCCTCGGAGATTGGCCAGGTTATCGGCGGACAGCCGCGCATGATCACCAACTTGCGCCGGGTTGAACCAGGTACAGATGGCGCCATCAGCCTCGTTGGCACTATGGCCGGTGTGGCTGCGGCGGTGATTGTTGCGGCTGCCGGAAGCATGGCGCTCAACGGCGGCTCGGCAATGTTCTGGATTAGTTGCACAAGCGGCGTTTTTGGGCTCTTCTTCGATAGCCTGCTGGGAGCAACCCTGGAGCGCCGGAGATGGCTGAACAATGACGCGGTTAACTTTCTCTCCACCGCCAGCGCGGCAGCTTTTGCACTGGTGCTGCTGTCACTTTCGTAACATCCCGGCGGGGGGTAGCTCCGCGGGATACCCACCTTGCTACTCCCCTTCTGGAAGAGCGAGTGGATCGCACCCATCGGGATTGAAGACGTACTTCAGAAACTCTTCCATTTTCTCTGGGGGCATCTTTGCGATCGCTTCAACGAACTCAGTATGCCTGGCCCGGCAGACTTTCTGCATTTGGAGCGCATAGTCGCTGTGCGGGTCTTTAACAGAAGCTAAGGAATAGGCTACATATTCAGGAAGTTTCTCAGGCGCAATCATCACAGCTCTTGCCAGATCGCGCGGAAGGTGATTGCCGATCTGATTGAGTGATTTCATCTCATGGGGAGTTTCAAAGTCGCACAAGTGATCGCCAAGAGTCATGACCACAAGACGTTCGTTATCGTCTTTGGGAATGAGATTGAGCAGCAGCAGAGCCACATCATGTTTTTGCGGATAAAATTCAAATTCCATCTCCGCAAAGACAACCTGCGCCCGGTAACTCTCGCCGGCCTTTAACCGAGCGGCGGCCAACTCCCCGGAAGAAATCACGTGTGCCATCCTCGCCATCGCATTGATCTCTCCACAGTTCGATGTCTGCGCTAACAAAGCATTGCAAGACGCAAAGAATATAGTTAGAACAACCGCAAGAATTACGACTTTATCCGTCTTCATCATGACTCTCCTCAGCAAGCATTGCACGCCGGCTTGCTGGCTTGCTCTTCCTTCAATGCAAATGCATCCGCCACGCCGTATAACTCAAAACCTCATGCGCGATGCGCTCGAAATCCGCTCGGCCTTCTCCTGACCCTCCCTCGGTCTCCACGCGGGGCCGCGGCGAAGTAAGCACGTCGAGTCCCTCAGCGGCGCATATCTCATGAATCCTGAACAGATGCGTTCCATCGCTGACGATTACCAGCCGCCGCAGTCCGTTGGCGCGGGCAATCACAGCGATGCGGAGGGCTGATTCTTCTGTATTGCGGCTCTCGGTCTCCGCGATAATCGTGCTCTCCGGAATGCCCATCGCCATCAGGTACTCGCGGCCTACGGCCCCTTCGTTGTACTGGTCGCCGCCGTTTCCGCCCAGTGTAATGATGAGCGGTGCGATGCCGCGATGGTAAAGCTCGAGCGCGTGGTCAAGGCGGGCGCGGTAAACGGGCGAAGGACGGCCGTCGTACTCCGCTGCGCCAAAGACGCCGATGGCGTCCGCTGGCGCGCCTTTTACAACCTGGGCAGCTAGATCCTGTCCCGCATAGCGCTCAATCTGCGCGTAGACCCAGTGGCACCAGCTCAGAGCCGCCACGCCCAATGCGAGCATAAGCAGGAACACGGCGCGAAGCGCCCACCTGCGACTTTTCGGGTTGGATCCGCGCTGCATGGAGAACCTTCGGCTCAAGAATCAGTGAAGAGTAAATAGTCGTTAAAGGTCAGTAGCCACTGTCATCTCTGCAACACCATGGCAATCTCATGCGTCGGAATGGCGCCCTCGCGCAGAACCATCCAGCGGCCGGAGCCCAGCGAAAGATCAACGATTGTGGTGGGCCGCGCGCGGCCTGTAGAACCGCCGTCAACAATCAGCGGAATGCGGTCGGCAAGCTGGTCGCGGACGCAAGCTGCATTCGTGCATTCCGACGCCCCCCAAAGGTTGGCCGAGGTTGCCGTGATGGGCAGGCCGAGTCGCGCCACAACCGCGCGGGGAATGGCGGCGTCGGGCAAGCGCAGGGCAACGTTGCCGGTATTTGCCGTGGAGCGCAGCGGCAGCTTTCCGCCAGCTCTCACGATGATGGTCAACGGACCGGGCCAGAAGCGGTCGGCCAGTTTGTCCAGCATGGGGTCAGTGTCGCGGGCCAATTCATACGCCTGCGCGAGCGTCGCAATCAGCAGGGACAAAGGCTTTTGCTTCTGGCGAGTCTTAATTTGATAAATCTGCTCCACTGCATGGAGATTCACCGGGTCCACGGCCAGGCCGTAAAAAGTATCGGTCGGCAAGGCGACTACATCGCCCTTGCGCAGACAGGAGACGATATAGTCAATCCGATCCGGTTGGGGTTCATCGGGATGGACGCGCAAAATCTCCGCGGACAAGAAGGTTTACCTCTGTTTGCGAGTTGAGGACGCTACTGGGACGAGAGTAATCATATATTAATCATAGTGCAAGCCGCATTCTGACAGCCTCGGGCGCGGCTCTATTCCGAGCTCAGCAGGGATTGCCATTTGAACGACCCCTATTCTCTGTGCAAAGAAGCTCCTCATCTCCCACAATCAATTTTTGACCTTAATCCATTTCCAGGCGCTACAATCGCGATAAACAAATTTCATGCCTGGAGCGCAACCGAATGAAACTGCACTGGAAGATTGCGGCAATGGTACTCTGCCTGACCGCAATCTGCGGCGCTGCGTTATGGTTTCTGGGGCATAAGAGAGCGAATGAGCAAGAGTTGGCAGCGCAAGCGAAAGCCTTGCGCGTACTCGCCGAGCAGGGCGATGCGCAAGCCCAGTATCGCCTCGGATTTATGTATCGCCATGGTCAAGGAGTGCCGCAGGACAACGGCGAGGCGTTTCGCTGGTATCGAAAGGCAGCCGATCAGGGCAACGCCGCCGCCGAGTATGGCGTCGGATATATGTATTCCCAGGGCTTGAGTGTGCCTCAGGACTACACCGAAGCTGACCGTTGGCGCCGCAAGGCGGCCGATCAAGGGTATGCAATGGCCCAAGATGGCCTTGGCAACGCCTATTTCAATGGACATGGGGTGGCAAAGGGCGACTCTCAGGCTGTGTTCTGGTATCGGAAAGCAGCCGAACAAGGCTATGCGAATGCCGAATCCGACCTTGGCTATATGTATTTCTACGGCAGAGGAGTCGCGCAGGACAAAAATGAGGCCAACCGCTGGTATCGCAAAGCCGCTGACCAAGGGGACGAGTACGCTCAGCGCTTCCTGGGGCTGAGAACCTGTTCCCTGACAAGATGGCGCGAATATAGCCTATTTCTGGGTTTGATAGGAGGATTGCTCCTTTCCTTCAACTTTCAATCAAAGGGTCAGAACTCGGGGGATCGAAAATCGCTAAGATTGAATCTGGTGGGTCCGCTCATCTTGATTGTTACCGGAATGAACTGGTTTCAGTGTTCCAAATTTGGAGTATTCCCCTCCGCCGCGGCGGCGATAGCGTTCAAATTTACATGGATGTTCCTTAGTGGAGTCATGATCGTGCCTCTGTTTCGCATTGTTCAGCCGAGGAAGCTGAAATATTTGCCGATTTCTGCCGCCGTTCTGTTTGCCGTGTTGATCCTCCCCCTCTGCGCTTTCGCCCATTTTGACTTGCACGTCCTATCGACTATATTCCCGAGATTGTTGTGCGTCAGCGCAAATCCACTTGGAATTGCTCTCGCTTCGTCCCTTCTTCTTTGGCGCGCACGCAATCATCCTGAAGCTGAGGAATTTCGGGACGTTGGAGCCTCAGGGGAAACTACTGACGACAGTGGTAGTTAGGCGAACTCGATATAGAATCGACCTAGGTTCGCCTACTATGCGTTTCCGCATTGTTGAGAGTAAGCAGAATGTGCACTTGAAGGATTTGCGCCGCGCACTGGCCCATCCCGGCCAGGACAGGCACAGTCTAGCCGGCGGTAGCAGCCCTACGCTCGCGGGCATCGAGGGGCCAAACCTGCTCGAAGAGGCTCTGCGCGCCGGCTTGCGCATCCCTTGGGTTTTTGTGGCGCAGGGAGCGGAACACCTGTTGGATGATCTGGATTTGCCGGCGGAAACAGAGGTGCTCCAGGTACCTAAAGAGGTACTGGATTCGGCGCTCTCAACCGAAACGCCCCAGCCGGTAGCTGCACTGATTGAGCCGCCGAGCTGGAGTTGGGCCGACGCTGTGGTGAGCCGGACGAAGGCCACTCCACTCATTGTCGTCCTGGCTGGCCTGCAAGACCCCGGTAATCTCGGAACGATTCTGCGCTCCGCCGAAGCCTTCGGGGCGACCGCCACCCTCAGCCTGCCCGGAACCGTCAGCGCATGGAATCCCAAGGCTGTGCGCGCATCCGCCGGCAGCGTCTTCCGGCTTCCGCTGCTGGAAACGAATGTGGAAGAATGTTTTTCCCGCCTGCGCGAGGCCAGCGTCAGGATTTGGACGACCGCCGTCCCCACCGTCGCGAATTGTGCAGAGCCAGCCGACCGCATAGACCTGGCCAGCCCCGTCGCGCTGCTGATTGGCAATGAAGGCAACGGCGTGCCGCAGGCGCTGGCAGAGTTGGCCGATGGTGCCGTGACCATTCCCTGCCCCGGCCCAGTCGAGAGCCTTAATGCGGCGGCAGCGGTCAGCGTACTGCTCTACGAGGCTTCGCGGCAGCGAAGGGGTGCGCAATGAATCTCTTCGACGACGAGCCTCTGAATCCCAGGAAGGCCCCCGAGGGCACGCTCCGCACCGCGCCGCTGGCCGAGCGCATGAGACCGCGCTCTCTGGACGAGTTGAGTGGCCAGGCGCACCTCGTCGGCCCCGGCAAGCCGCTGCGCGTGCAGATTGAGCACGACGATTCAGGTTCCATGATCTTGTGGGGTCCGCCGGGGGTGGGCAAGACCACACTGGCCAAAATCATCGCCGAGACCACCAAAGCCAGCTTCATCGAGTTCTCCGCCGTCATGAGCGGCATCAAGGAGATCAAGCAGGTGATGGTCGCGGCGGCCCAGGCTTCCAAGATGCAATCGCGCACCATCCTCTTCATCGATGAAATTCATCGCTTCAACAAGGCGCAGCAGGATGCTTTTCTGCCCTACGTGGAGCGCGGCGACATCCGGTTGATTGGCGCAACCACCGAAAATCCCTCCTTTGAGATTATTTCGGCACTGCTCTCGCGCTGCCGGGTTTATGTGCTCGAGCCGCTCACCGAGGAGCAGATCGCCGCTCTCTTGCGCCGTGCTCTGGAAGATAAGGAGCGCGGCCTCGGCGCGATGGAAGTGACCGCCGACGACGATGCGTTACAACTGATCGCCAGCTACTCCAGCGGCGACTGCCGCAACGCTTACAACGCGCTCGAAGTCGCCGCGCAACTCGCTGTCGAAGGCAAGAAGAAAATCGACAAGGCGCTTGCAGGCGAAGCGGTGCAGCAGCGCGTTTTGATGTATGACAAATCGGGCGAGGAACACTACAACCTCATCTCCGCGCTCCACAAGAGCGTGCGCAACTCGGACCCCGACGCCGCTCTCTACTGGCTGGCGCGCATGTTCGCCGGTGGCGAAGACCCGCTCTATCTTGCCCGCCGCATCGTGCGCATGGCCATCGAAGACATCGGCCTCGCCGCGCCCGAAGCGCTCAACCTGACTCTCTCGGCCAAGGAAGCCGTTGACTTTCTCGGCTCGCCCGAGGGAGATCTGGCGCTGGCCGAGGCGGTCGTCTATCTTTGCCTCGCGCCCAAGTCAAACTCGGTCTACACAGCCTTCGGCGCGGTGAAGCAGGAGGTAGAAGAGACCCGCCAGGAGCCAGTGCCGCTGCACCTGCGCAACGCGCCCACAAAGTTGATGAAGGAGCTGGACTACGGCAAGGGCTACCGCTACGCCCACAACGAAGAGGGCAAGGTGGCCGACATGGATTGCCTGCCTGACTCGCTCAAAGGCCGCAGCTACTATCACCCCACGCAAGAGGGCCGCGAAAAACTGGTCGCGCAAAGGATGGAAGAGATTCGGAAAATTCGCGCGGGAAAGCGCAGGGGAGATTGATACGAGTCAGCGAGTCTGCCTCGGCAACTTGTCCAGCGCGTCGGTCACAATTCCCGGAGTCAAAACTTCGGGGAGCATTTGCGGTTGGCTCTGGACTGGAGCGTAGAGAGCGTAAGCCGGAACGCCGCTGCGGCCCAGGGCGGTAAGGGCTTGCGTAATCGCCTCGTCGTGGCGGGTCCAGTCGGCGCGGAGCAAGGCGACATTGGCGGCTTGGAAAGCCTGGCGCACTTCGGACTGATTCAGAGCCACGCGCTCATTCACCTGGCAACTCAGACACCAGCTTGCGGTGAAGTCGACAAAGACCGGACGGCCTTGGGATTGATAACGGCTGACGGCCTGGGCAGACCACGGCTCCCATTGGCCCTGGGCCGCTTGCGAAGACGAGGTCTCCGGGGCGACAACCAGCTCTCTCGATGCAAAGATTGCCAGAGCAACCACTCCCACGAGAATCAATGCGGAAACCGCAGTTGACCAACGCTTAGCAGGCCAGCAGCCGAGGAACCAGCCAGCAATGGCCAGCAGAAGGAAACTCGCGAGCAGAGCGGCCAGCACGCCGGCTCCGTAGGCCTGCGCCAAAACCCAGGCCAGCCAGATTACCGTGGCGAAGATGGGCACGGCGACAGCCTGGCGCAACACTTCCATCCAGGCACCGGGACGTGGAAGCAAACGAGTCCAGGCTGGTTGCAGGGTGAGCGCGACATACGGCGCGGCAAGCCCGAGAGCAAGGGCTGTAAAGACGGCAAAGGTAACCAGAGAAGACTGGCTCAGTGCGTAACCGACAGCCGCTCCCATGAACGGCGCGGTGCAGGGCGTGGCCACCACCACGGCGAGCACTCCGGTGAAGAAGCTGCCGGTGTAGCCTTGCTTCTGCGCCAATGCCCCGCCCGCGCTGGTGAGAGTCAGGCCAATTTCGAATTGCCCAGCCAGCGAGAGTCCAAGGAAGAAGAGTAGCCCGGCCATCAGAGCAAGAAAAACGGGCGACTGGAACTGGAATCCCCAGCCGAGGGTGGCGCCAGTCGCGCGTAAACCGAGCAGCACCGCGACCAGCGCCCAGAAGGAAACAAGAATGCCCGCGGCATAGACCATCCCATGCACGCGTAGTGCGCGCCGCTCCTCGTTGCCGGAGTTGACCAGCGCCAGCCCCTTGAGGAAGAGCACAGGAAAAACGCACGGCATGAGATTAAGCAGCAGTCCACCGAGAAAGGCCAGGCCTGAGGTCCGCAGCAGGAGCGACATGGAAAGTGGCGGCGCGGTCGTCGGGGAGGATGAACTGCTTAGGGAAGGTTCGGAATGGTAGGCCGGGGCTTCAACCCCGGCATCAGCGGTGCTTGGTCCACCGGGGGCCTTAGCCCTAGAGGTTTGCTCTACGGGAGCCACACCTGTGCCCGGAAGCGCCGCAATCTCATACGCCCGCCCGCCAGAAAGCTCCAGAACGCCTTTTAATTGAGCAGGATTGACGGAAAGATTCGCGTCTTTCTTTAAGTCGAGAATCAAGCCCTCTGCGGTATGCGTCAGCTTTTGCGGGGCTGGATTGTCGAGGATGTCAGGATCGGAGGGGAAAAACTCTGCGGAAGACTCTCGTTTGCCCGTCTTGACGGATAGACGAAAACCATCGCTTGTCGGTTGAAAGCCAATCTTCGCGCTCGTGGGAAGGTCCTTCGGCAAGTTTCCAGCCAGCGCGTTCCAAATTTCCTTATCGCCCGCAGCACCAGGCTGGGTCGAGGTCGTGAAAGGAGTGATATTCAGTGATGATTCCAGCTCGGTCTTGCCCGGGATGCAGCTCTCGCGGCAGACCAGCCAATCGACTTTTGCATGCAGCTTGACCTGTCCTAACGCCGCATTGCTCCCAATCTTCACGTCAATCGGGTAAAGGACATCGCCCTCATACCCGTAGTCCATCAGCGGCCCCAGCGGCAGCCGCTTCGGCGTCGGAAACTGCAACGGGCCCGCAGTAATCCCCTCCGGCAAGGCCCATTTCATATGCGGCGGCTCACCCGCATCTCCCGGATTCTTCCAGTAAATGTGCCAGCCCGGTTCCAGCTTGAAGTAAAGGCCAATCTGCCGCGCATTGCCTCGGTTGGCATCGGCGAAAGGCACCACCAGCTGCACGTGCACATGCGGCGCGTCGGCAGAACTCGAAACTGCCCGCGCGGGCAAACCCACGGACAGCGAAAGAAACAACGCGAAAATCAGTCGGACTCTACCCTTGGAAGGCAAGCAATAACTCCTCATTCTTGGACTCATGGGAGTAGCGGACGATTCAGCCGCTACACGTCGAGACCGTCGGCAGCTTCAGCGGCAACGGCTGTGCCGCGCCGCTTCGCCAACAAATAGCCGCGCAGAAACGGCTCCAAATAACCGTCCAGCACTTTGTCCACATCGCCCACTTCGACCTTGGTGCGATGGTCCTTGGCCATGCGGTAGGGCTGCAAAACGTAGGAGCGAATCTGCGAACCGAAGTTGATTTCGAGCTTCGAGTCTTCGAGCTTTTGGCTGACGGCGCGCTTCTTATCCAGTTCGTACTCGTAAAGACGCGAGCGTAGCATCTTCATCGCTTTGTCGCGGTTCTTATGCTGCGAGCGCTCGTTCTGGCATTGCACCACGATTCCTGTTGGCAGGTGGGTCATGCGGACAGCTGAGTCGGTGGTGTTCACATGCTGACCGCCCTTGCCGCCGGAGCGGTAAGTGTCAATGCGCAAGTCTTCCACTTTCAGGTCAACGTGGATGGTTTCGTCAATTTCTGGCGAAACGTAGACGCTGGCAAAGGAAGTGTGACGGCGCTTGGCGGAGTCGAAGGGCGAGATGCGGACGAGGCGGTGGACGCCGCTCTCGCCGGCCAGTTGGCCAAATGCGTACTCGCCGATGATGGTGAAGGTGGCGGATTTGATGCCCGCCTCTTCGCCGTCCTGGTAGTCGTTCATCTCCGTCTTGAAGCCCTGCTGTTCGGCCCAGCGCAGGTACATGCGCAGCAGCATTTCGGCCCAGTCCTGGCTCTCGGTGCCGCCGGCGCCGGGATGGACGGTGACGATAGCGTTGAGCGAGTCGGCTTCGCCATTGAGCATGGTGCGCGCTTCGAGTTCTTCGGCAAAGACGGCCAGGGCTTTGATGTCGCGTTCAAGATCGGCGAGGACATCCTCGCCTTCGCGAGCCAGTTCGAAATAGGCATCGACGTCGCCGGTGCGTCGAATCAAAGATTCGTCGTCGGCCACCATTGTTTCCAGGCGCTTTTTATCGCGCATGAGTGGTTTTGTGGCGGCGGGATTGGACCAGAGAGCCGGATCGGCCAGCTTGGTTTCTATTTCGGCGAGTTCCCTGCGGATGCGAGCAGGGTCAAAGATACTCCCGCAGGTCGCGGACTTGGTCGCGCACGGGAGCGTAAGCGAATTCGAGATCGTTCAACGACATGGCTTTGCTCTA